>ENA-ORDR01000613-ORDR01000613.1-marine-metagenome-genome-assembly--contig:-NODE-613-length-18101-cov-6.071849_pt1 | contig 18101 bp, 31 predicted proteins | sample MGYA00240993_ERZ508538 | MGnify/ENA primary metagenome ERZ508538 (study PRJEB26207, sample SAMN05421999) | marine metagenome | isolation source: Monterey Bay, California, USA | place: USA:Monterey Bay... | reverse complement strand
TTCTTCTTTTACTTCCTCAGCAGGAGCTTCTTCTTTTACTTCCTCAGCAGGAGCTTCTTCTTTTACTTCCTCAGCAGGAGCTTCTTCTTTTACTTCCTCAGCAGGAGCTTCTTCTTTTACTTCCTCAGTAATGTCTTGAGCTACAGATTCTATTATTTTAGAAGAAGATCTTCTTCTAGTTTTCTTCTTCTTAGGTTTATCTGTAGTATACTCTTCGTTATAATCTACTAACTCAATAAACGCCATCTGAGCATTATCACCCAATCTATTACCTAACTTTAAGATTCTAACATAACCACCTGGTCTGTCAGCTACCTTAGAAGCTACATCACCAAATAATTCTGTAACTGCTTCCTTTTGTTTTAAGTAAGAGAAAACCGTTCTACGAGAATGTGTAGTATCGTTTTTAGATTTTGTAATTAATGGCTCTACATATAATCTTAAAGCTTTTGCTTTTGCTAATGTAGTTTTGATTCTTTTATGTTCAATTAATGAACAGGCCATATTTGCAAGCATAGCTTTTCTATGTGCAGCTTTTCTTCCTAAGTGATTAAATTTCTTTCCGTGTCTCATTTATTTTACTAATCGTTGTTATTTAGGTTATATTTTGATACATCAAATCCAAAATGTAAATTCTTTTCTTCTACTAATTCTTCTAACTCAGTTAATGATTTTTTACCAAAGTTTCTGAACTTTAACAAATCATTTTTCGAGAAAGAGACTAGTTCTCCTAATGTAAACACTTCAGCATGTTTTAAACAATTAAGAGATCTTACAGATAAACCAAGATCAACTAAAGTTGTTTTTAATAATTGACTCATGTGTAATGAATCTTCATCAAATTCATTATCATCTTCTGTATCAAAATTAATTTTCTCATCAGAAAACAACATGAAGTGCTGTATTAATATCTTAGCAGCTTCTGTTAAAGCTTCTTTCGGATCAATTGAACCATCTGTAATAATATTTACATTTAATTTTTCAAAGTCAGTTTTCTGTTCTACTCTATAATTTTCAACATTATATTTTACATTCTTAATAGGAGTAAAAATAGAATCGATAGAAATGGTTCCTAAAGCAGTTTCATCATCTTGATTTTCTTCTGCAGGAACATATCCTCTACCTTTTTCAATTGTAAACTCCATCTCAAAATCTGCTTTCTTATCTGTAGTACAGATTATTTGTTCTGGATTTAGAACTTGAAAATTTGAAAGACTAGAACCTAAATCAGCAGCTGTAATCATTGCCTTTTTAGAGATTTTCATTGTAGCTATTTCTATATTTTCATCTTCAATTTGTTGTTTGAATCTAACTTGTTTAAGATTTAATATAATTTCAGTTACATCTTCTACTACACCTTTAATAGTTGTAAATTCATGATCTATACCTTGAATTTTAATAGATGTAATAGCAAAACCTTCTAAAGAAGAAAGTAATACTCTTCTGAGAGCGTTTCCAACTGTAAGTCCAAATCCAGGCTCTAAAGGACGGAATTCAAAAAGTCCTTGATTTTGAGCTGAATCTAGCATAATTACCTCATCCGGTTTTTGAAAATTCAATATTGACATATTTTTATTCTTTTATTTTAATTCTTATTTTGAGTAAATTTCAACAATTAGTTGCTCTTTTATGTTTTCAGAAATCTGAGATCTTTCAGGAAATGTTTTAATAGTTCCTTTCATTATATCAGAATTCCACTCTAACCAATCGTTTGATTGAGTATTATTTGTTAAGGAAGATGTAATAGATTCTAAAGATTTTGATCTTTCTCTAACAGAAATTTCATCACCAACTTTTAAAGCGGCAGATGGAATATTACAAATCTCACCATTTAACAAAATATGTTTATGACCAACCAGTTGTCTTGCAGCTCTTCTGGTAGTAGAAATTCCTAATCTGTAAACTACATTATCTAATCTGGTCTCACAAAGTTGTAAAAGAATTTCACCTGTAATACCTTTTCTTCTTAAAGCTTCCTTAAAAAGATTAGAAAATTGTTTTTCTAATATACCATAAGTATATTTTGCTTTCTGTTTTTCTTGAAGTTGAACTCCATATTCAGATTGCTTACCTCTTCTTCTTTGGTTACCATGTTGACCTGGTGGATAATTCTTTCTTTCTAATACTTTATCCGGACCAAAAATTGGTTCTCCAAATTTTCTGGATATTCTAGATTGAGGACCTCTATATCTTGCCATTTCTTATCTTAATTTTATTAATTAAACTCTTCTCTTTTTCGGAGGACGACACCCATTATGTGGTAATGGAGTAACATCAATAATTTCCGAAACAATAATTCCTGTATTATGTATAGTTCTGATAGCAGACTCTCTACCTGCACCAGGTCCTTTTACATAAACTTTTACCCTTCTAAGTCCTGCATCAAAAGCAGATTGAGCACAATCTTCAGCTGCCATTTGAGCAGCATAAGGAGTATTCTTTTTAGATCCTCTGAATCCCATCTTACCAGCAGAAGACCAGGAAATAACTTGTCCACTATTGTTTGTAAGTGAGATAATAATATTATTAAATGTAGCTTGAATATGAGCTTGACCCACAGATTCAATATTAACTTTTCTTTTCTTTTTAACTGATTTTGCCATATAATTAATTATTTAGATACTATCTAGTAGCAACTTTCTTGTTAGCAACTGTTTTTCTTTTACCTTTTCTTGTACGAGCGTTATTCTTTGTTCTTTGCCCTCTTAAGGGAAGACCAACTCTATGACGAATACCTCTAGTACAACCAATATCCATTAATCTCTTAATATTCATTTGAGTTTCAGATCTTAATTCACCTTCAACAGTATACTCATCTCCGATAATTGTTCTGATTGCATTCACTTCATCATCCGACCAATCCTGAACTTTTTTATCTTGAGATACTTTTGCTTTATCTAAGATAGTTTTTGCGAAAGATGGTCCAATTCCATAAATGTAAGTTAATCCAATAACTCCTCTTTTGTTTTTTGGTAAATCAATACCTCTAATTCTTGCCATAATCTATTAACCTTGTCTTTGTTTAAATCTAGGATTCTTTTTATTAATCACATAAACTCGTCCTTTTCTTTTGACGATCTTGCAATCTTCACTTCTCTTTTTTACTGACGCTCGTACTTTCATAATTTTAATTTTAGTACCTATATGTTATTCTACCTTTTGTTAAATCATACGGAGACATTTCCATTTTCACCTTATCCCCTGGTAAAAGTTTGATGTAATATTTTCTCATTTTACCAGATATATGAGCTGTTACAATATGTCCGTTTTCTAGCTCTACATGAAACATTGCATTCGATAACGCTTTAATTATCGTGCCATCTAACTCTATGTTTTCTTGTTTCGCCATTTTTATTTTTTCAATCTTTTTTCTATTTCTTCAAAACTTGATAAAACCTCTGCCTTTCCTTTTCTTACTACAATGGTATGTTCATAATGAGCTGAAAATTTCTTATCAGCTGTAACAATGGTCCAACCATCAGAAAGTTGATTTATCTCTCTAGTTCCCATATTTATCATAGGTTCTATAGCAATAACCATATTTTCTTTTAACTTAACTCCTCTCCCTCTTCTTCCGTAATTAGGAACTTGAGGATCTTCATGAAGATTTTCCCCAACACCATGTCCAACCATTTCTCTAACTACTCCATATCCGAACTGTTCTACATGCTTTTGAATAGCAAAACCAATATCACCAATTCTGTTACCTGAAACCGCTTTCTCAATTCCTTTATATAAAGATTCTTTGGTCCTTATAAGTAGATTTTTAACCTCTTTAGAAACATCACCTACCTCATAGGTGTAAGCAGAATCTCCATAATATCCATTCATAACAACTCCACAATCCATTGAAATAATATCTCCATCATTTAGTGGTTTATCATTTGGTATCCCGTGAACAACTTGCTCGTTTAAAGACGAGCAAAGTGTATTCGGAAAACCACCATAACCTTTAAATGCAGGAACACCTCCATTATCTCTTATAAACTCTTCCGCTATTGTATCTAGCTGAAGTGTGGTAACCCCTGGTTTAATCAGTGCTGATATCTCAGCATGGGTTTTAGCAACAAGTAAAGAACTTTCTCTTATTAAATCAATTTCATCTTCTGATCTATAATGTATCATTACATCATACTTCCTGAAGACTTCCCTTTAATTTTTCCTTTTTCCATCAATCCATCATAATGACGCATTAATAGGTGACTCTCAATTTGCTGAAGTGTATCTAATACAACTCCAACCATAATTAACAATGATGTACCTCCAAAAAACTGAGCAAACTGAGGATTAACTCCAGCCTTCATAGCAAATGCAGGAAGAATTGCAACAAAACCAAGGAATAAAGATCCTGGAAGTGTAATTCTTGACATTATATTATCTAAATATTCAGCTGTTTTTCTCCCTGGTTTAATACCTGGAATAAATCCTCCATTCTTTTTCATATCTTCTGCCATCTGCTTAGGGTTAACAGTAATAGCAGTATAGAAATATGTAAAAACAACACATAAAATAAAGAATAAAAAGTTGTACCAGAAACCTGTAAAATCAGATAGTGTGCTTGCTATTCCTGTTAAATCATCAGAAAAACCAGCAAGTGTAACAGGAATAAACATAATTGCTTGTGCAAATATAATTGGCATTACACCAGCAGCATTTACCTTTAAAGGTATAAACTGACGAACACCTCCATATTGTTTATTACCAACAACTCTCTTTGCATATTGAACTGGTATTCTTCGTGTACCCTGTACTAGTAATATTGATATCCCTATAACTAAAACTAAGATTACCATTTCTAATAAAAATAATACCAGCCCTCCAGATTGTGCTTCTAATGCTTGTGTAAATTCTGAAGCTAATGATAAAGGTAAAGATGCTATAATACCTATCATAATTAACAAAGAAATACCATTACCAATTCCATTATCTGTAATTTTCTCACCTAACCACATTACAAATAATGTACCTGTTACAAGAATAATAATAGAAGACAACCAAAATGCACCATCTCCTAAAAGAAATGCTGTTTCTGGTAAAGTTGCTTTCAGGTTCGCAATATAACCAGGAGCTTGACCACCTGTAATAAGAATTGTCAGGTACCTTGTAATATTGTTAATTTTCTTTCTTCCTGATTCTCCTTCTTTTTGTAATTTCTGAAAATAAGGAATAGCCATTCCTAATAACTGAATAACAATAGATGCAGAAATATATGGCATAATACCAAGAGCAAATATAGATGCTTGAGAGAATGCACCTCCAGTAAACATATTTAATAACCCTAATAAACCATCAGCAGATTGTGCTTGCAATGCTGCTAATTGTGCAGGATCAACTCCAGGAATAACAACAAAAGACCCAAATCTGTAAATAGCAATAAATGCTAATGTTATTAAGATTCTTGATTTAAGATCTTCAATCTTCCAAATATTCTTTATCGTTTGTATCAGTTTTCTCATTGTTTTTCTTATTCAGTAACAGTTTCGATAACATTTGTAGTACCACCTGCTTTTTCGATTGCTGCTTTTGCAGAAGCCGAATAAGCATCAACTGTAATATCAATTTTAGAAGTTAATTCACCTCTTCCTAAAATTTTAATTAGGTCGTTTTTATAAGCCATACCATTTTTAACCAATACTTCTTTAGTAATAGCTCCTTTAATTTTCTTATTTGTGATTACTTCTTGTAATCTATCTAAGTTTATTCCTAAATATTCTACTCTGTTCGGGTTTGTAAATCCAAACTTAGGAACTCTTCTTTGTAAAGGTTGTTGACCACCTTCAAAACCACTCTTTTTAGAGTATCCTGAACGAGATTTTTGACCATTATGTCCTCTAGTAGAAGTTCCACCTCTTTTAGATCCTTCACCTCTACCGATTCTTTTTGCTTTCTTAATAGAACCTTCTGCTGGTTTTAAATTGTGTAATTCCATTTTCTTACTTTTCTACTACAGTTATTAAATGTTGTATTTTTTTAACCATTCCTAAAATTTGAGGAGTAGCATTATGTTCTACAACTTTATTCATCTTAGTTAAACCAAGAGCATCTAAAGTCAATTTCTGATTTTTAGGTCTTCCGATTCTACTTCTTACTTGTTTAATTTTAATCTTTTCCATTTCTTATTCGGATTATCCGTTAAAAACTCTACCCATACTAATTCCTCTTTGGTTTGCTACAGTTCTTGCATCTCTTAATTCTAAAAGAGCTTTCATAGTAGCTTTTACCAAATTATGAGGATTTGAAGAGCCTTTTGATTTTGCTAAAATATCTTTTATCCCAGCACTTTCAATAACGGCTCTCATTGCACCCCCAGCTTTAATTCCTGTACCGTGAGATGCAGGTTTGATAAATACCTCAGAACCACCAAATTTTGATAATTGCTCGTGAGGAATAGTACCATTAATTACAGGAATCTTAACTAAGTTCTTTTTAGCAGCTTCAATTGATTTTGCAATAGCTGTAGAAACATCATTAGATTTTCCTAAGCCAATTCCTACAACAGATTGTTCATCTCCTACAACTACAATAGCTGAGAATCTGAATGTTCTACCACCCTTAGTTACTTTTACAACTCTTTGTATTGCAACTAATCTATCTTTTAACTCGATATCTGAAGTTGCTCTTACTCTTTTATTGTCTGATAATTTCATACTATTTCTTAGAATTTTAATCCTGATTCACGAGCTGCATCTGCTAAAGATTTGATTCTTCCGTGATATAAAAAACCACCTCTATCAAACTTTACTGATTCAACACCAGCTGCTTTAGCTTTTTCACCTAAAAGGGAACCTACTAATTTAGCTTGTTCTATTTTATTTACTTTCTTATCTGTAATTGATGCGTCAGTAGAAGATGCTGCTGCAATAGTTGTACCTGCATTATCATCAATTAACTGTGCATAAATTTGTTTATTAGATCTGAAAACTGCCAATCTTGGAGTTTCTGCAGAACCATTAATTGTCTTTCTGATTCTGTATCTAATACCTTGTCTTTTATCTTTTCTTGACTGTGTCATTTTTATCTTAATTTTTAACTAGCAGCTGTTTTACCTGCTTTTCTTCTAATATATTCACCCATATACTTAATACCTTTCCCTTTATATGGTTCTGGTTTTCTGAAAGATCTGATTTTTGCAGCTACAGCACCAATTAATTGCTTATCAATTGAATTTAAAATTACAACTGGTGGCTGACCTTTTTCGGAAACTGTAGAAACCTTTACTTCTTCAGGAATTTCAAAAACTATATTATGAGAATAACCTGCATGAATGTCTAATTTTTGACCTTGATTAGAAGCTCTGTAACCAACACCAACTAATTCTAATTTCTTTTCGTAACCTTTTTCAACACCTTCTACCATATTAGATATAAGTGATCTGTATAAACCATGGTAAGATCTTACTTGCTTATCTTCAGAATTTCTTGCTAATACAACTTCATTTTCATTAACTGAAATAGAAATTGAACTATCTATCTTCTGAGATAATTCTCCAAGCTTACCTTTTACAGTTATCATACCATCTGCAAAAGAACATGAAGTTCCTTCTGAGAATGATATTGGATTATTTCCTACTCTTGACATTTCTTTTATCTTTATTTTATTAGTAAACGTAGCAAATTACTTCACCACCTACATTTAAATTTCTTGCTTCTTTATCTGTAATAACACCTTTTGATGTAGAGATAATTGCAATTCCTAAACCATTAATTACTCTTGGCATAGTTTCTTGGTTTGCATACTTTCTAAGTCCTGGCTTACTAACTCTGATTAATTTCTTAATTGCAGGAGTTTTAGAATTGTATTTTAAAGCAATCTTAATATTACCTTGAGGATTTTCACCTTCTTCAAATTTATAACTTAAAATATATCCTTTGTCAAATAAAATTTCAGTTATCGATTTTTTCATATTTGATGCAGGAACATCAACAACTTTATGTCCTGCCATCTGAGCGTTTCTTACTCTTGTTAAATAATCTGCTATTGGATCTGTAAACATTTCTTTTTCTTTATTTTGTAATTACCAACTTGCTTTTTTCACACCAGGAATCAAACCAAAATTCGCCATCTCTCTGAATTTAACACGAGAAATTCCGAATTGTCTCATATATCCTTTTGGTCTACCTGTTATTTTACATCTATTGTGCATTCTGATTGGAGATGCGTTTTTAGGAAGTTTTTGTAAACCTTCATAATCACCAGCTGCTTTTAAAGCTGCTCTTTTCTCCGCATATTTCTCAACACATTTAGCTCTTTTTACCTCACGGGCTTTCATTGATTCTTTTGCCATAATTTATTAACTTTCCGATTTATCAGTTTCTTCTGATAAATCTTGATTATTATCTTCAATTTCTGGTTCAGTTGATGTTGATGGATTATTCATAGAAGTTTCTTCTATAACATCTTCTGATTCTACATTATTTTCAACTACTTCTTCACTAGATATTTCCTGTTTTGCTGCCTCTTCTAATTCTCTTCTTTCTTCTAGTAATTTCTTTTCTAATTGTGCTTTTCTTTCTTCTTTTTTACTATTATCATCTTTAAAAGGTAAACCAAATTCTCTTAATAATGTTAAAGCATCATCATCAGAATTTGTATCCGTCACAAAAGTGATGTCCATTCCTGTTATTTTATTAATTTTATCAATACTAATTTCTGGAAAAGCAATTTGTTCTTTAATCCCCATAGTAAAGTTACCTCTTCCATCAAATCCTTTAGCTTCAAGACCTTGAAAATCTCTTACCCTAGGAAGAGTAGATGTAATGAATCTTTCTAAAAATTCAAACATTTTATCTCCTCTTAAAGTTACCATCACTCCAACAGGCATCCCTTTTCTTAATTTAAAGTTAGAGATATCTTTAGTAGCTTTAGTAATTAGAGCCTTCTGACCTGTAATCATAGTCATCTCATTCTGAGCAGCTTCAATTTGTTTTTTATCTGAACTAGCAGATCCTAAACCTTGGTTTAAACAAATCTTTACTAATTTCGGAACTTGCATTACCGACTTATAATTTCCTTTCAGATTAGAAACAATCTGATCAGAATACTTTTTTCTTAAATTTGGTCTATATTCCATTGTTATATTACTTCTCCTGATTTTTTAGCGAATCTCACTAATTTACCTGTTTTTTCATCAATCTTTCTTCCAACTCTTGTTGCATCACCACTTTTAGGGTCTACAATCATTAAGTTTGAAATATGTATAGCTGCTTCTTGCTTAATAATTCCGCCTTGTGGATTAGCAGCATTTGGTTTTGTATGTTTCGAAATCAAGTTCACACCCTCAACAATAACTCTGTTAGTTGCAGGAAAAATCTTTATAACTTTACCTTCTTTCCCTTTTGAAGTACCAGCAATTACAACTACTGTATCGTCTTTCTTTATTTTTAATTTTGCCATCTTATTTAGTTTATAACACCTCAGGTGCTAATGATACTACTTTCATGAAATCATTATCTCTTAATTCTCGTGCAACCGGTCCGAATACACGAGTACCCTTCATTTGTCCGTTTTCATCAATAATAACACAAGCGTTATCATCAAATCTGATGTAAGAACCATCTTTTCTTCTGATTTCTTTTTTTACTCTAACCATTACGGCTTTTACTACCTGCCCTTTCTTCACTCCTCCGGAAGGAGTAGCAGTCTTCACTGTTCCAACAATTTTATCACCTACAGAAGCGTACCTTTTACCTGTACCACCTAAAACTCTAATACATAGAATTTCTTTTGCTCCACTGTTATCAGCTACTTTTACTCTTGATTCTTGTTGTATCATTATTTCGCTCTTTCTATTATATCTACTAATCTCCAATTCTTATTCTTACTCATCTTTCTTGTTTCCATGATCTTTACAGTATCACCTTCATTACAAGTATTTTCCTGATCGTGAGCAATAAATTTTGTGGACTTCTTTACAAATTTTCCGTAAAGAGGGTGTTTCACTTTTCTTTCTACCATAACAGTAATAGATTTCTCCATTTTGTTAGATGTAACAACACCTATTCTTTCTTTTCTTAAATTTCTTTCCATTTGCTTATTTATTATCAGCTTCTATTTTTCTTCTCGAAATTTCAGTCTTTATTCTAGCAATTACTTTTCTTGTAAAAGTAATCAACTTTGGGTTCTCTAAAGGAGATACCTCATGACTCATTTTCATTTTAGCTAACTTTTCCTTTTCGGAAGTTAACATTTCCAGTAATTCGTTTTCTGGAGTATCTATTAAAATTGCTGCTTTCATTTTTTTAGTTTTTTACGTAATCTCTTCTTACTACAAACTTAGTTTTTACAGGTAATTTCTGAGCTGCTAGTCTTAAAGCTTCTTGAGCAGTTTCATAATCAACTCCTGAAATTTCAAATAACATTCTCCCTGGATTTACAGGTGCTGCCCAATATTCTGGAGCTCCTTTACCTTTACCCATTCTTACCTCAGCTGGCTTTTTAGTAATCGGTTTTGCAGGGAAAATCCTGATCCAAACCTGACCCTGTCTTTTCATATAACGAGTAACTGCAATACGAGCCGCTTCAATCTGACGAGCTGTAATCCAATGTTCTTCTAAAGTTTTAATTCCAAAATTCCCGAATGAAAGTTGAGCTCCTCTTTGGGCATTACCTTTCATTCTACCCTTTTGCATTTTTCTAAACTTAGTCTTTTTTGGTTGTAACATTTTCTTAGTTCTTTATAAATTATGATCTTTTTCTTCTTGGTCCTCTATTATTTCCTTTGTTACTTCCTTTCTGAGTTTTAAAATGAAGCATTAAATCTCTTTTACCATAAACTTCTCCTCTGCAAATCCAAACTTTAATACCAATTAAACCATACTGAGTCTGAGCTTCCGCTAAAGAGTAATCAATATCAGCTCTAAAAGTATGTAATGGAGTTCTTCCATCTTTAAACATTTCAGATCTTGCCATTTCAGCACCATTTAATCTTCCTGAAATCTGAACTTTTATACCTTCAGCTCCCATTCTCATTGTAGATGCTATAGCCATTTTTGTAGCTCTTTTGTAAGAAATTCTTCCTTCAACTTGTCTTGCAATATTATTTGCAACTAAAGTAGCTTCTAAATCTGGTCTTTTAACTTCAAATATATTTATCTGAATTTCTTTCCCAGTTAATTTTTTAATTTCTTGTTTTAAAGTCTCTACTTCCTGACCTCCTTTACCAATAATGATACCAGGTCTTGAAGTATGAATAGTAATAGTTACTACCTTTAAAGTTCTTTCAATAGCAATTCTAGAAATACTAGCCTTAACTAATCTTACTTTTAAATATTTTCTGATCTTATCATCTTCAGCAAGTTTATCACCAAAGTCGTTTCCACCAAACCAATTAGATTCCCATCCTCTGATGTAACCTAATCTATTACCAATTGGATTTGTTTTTTGTCCCATATTAATTATTATCTGTATTTCTACTATTCACCACTAAAGTTACATGGTTTGATCTTTTTCTTATTCTGTGAGCTCTACCTTGAGGTGCTGGTTGAACTCTTTTTAACATTCTACCTCCATCTACTTTCACTTCAGATACATAAAGGTTAGATTCATCCATTCTTTTTCCTTCATTTTTGACTTCCCAATTTGCAAGTGCTGAAAGTAAAAGCTTTTCCATCCTTCCAGATGCTTCTTTAGGATTCAATTTTAATTGTGCTAATGCTTTATCAGCATCCATTCCTCTAATAAGGTCAGCAATTAACCTCATCTTTCTTGGAGATGTAGGACAATTATTCAGTTTTGCAAAAGCGATAGTTTTTCTCGCTTCCTTCATTGCATTTGCTTTTATTCTTTTTCTAGCTCCCATTTTTTATTATTTTCTATTACCTCCGTGACCTCTAAAAGTTCTTGTTGGAGAGAATTCACCTAATTTATGACCTACCATATTTTCAGTTACAAACACAGGAATAAATTGTCTACCATTATGAACAGCAAATGTTTTCCCTACAAAGTCAGGAGATATCATTGATGCTCTCGACCAAGTTTTGATTACTGAATTTTTTCCAGACTCATTCATTAAATGAACTTTCTTTTGTAATTTATAATGAATATAAGGTCCTTTTTTTAACGATCTAGCCATAATTTATTTCTTTTTTCTTCTTTCAATTATATACTTATCTGAAGCCTTTTTCTTATTTCTTGTTTTGTATCCTTTAGCAGGAATACCATTTTTAGATCTTGGAATACCTCCAGAGTGTTTTCCTTCACCACCACCCATTGGATGATCAACAGGATTCATCACTGTAGATCTTACTCTAGGTCTTCTTCCTTTCCATCTACTTCTACCAGCCTTACCTGAAACTTGTAACTGATTCTGAGCATTAGAAACCGTACCAATAGTAGCTAAACATGTCATTAATATTTGTCTAATTTCTCCAGAAGCTAATTTTATAGTAGCATATTTTCCATCCTTTGCCATAAGCTGTGCATAAGAACCAGCACTTCTTACTAAGATACCACCTTGTCCTGGTCTTAATTCAATATTATGAATTAATGTACCTAAAGGGATATTTGAAAGTGGTAAAGTATTTCCTATATTAATAGGAGCTTTATCACCAGATAATAATTCCATTCCAACTTTTAACCCTTCTGGAGAAACAATATATCTTTTTTCTCCATCAACATAATTTAATAAAGCAATGTATGCTGTTCTGTTCGGATCATACTCGATAGTAGCAACTTTTGCAGGAATACCAAATTTATTTCTTTTGAAATCAATAATTCTGTATCTCTGTTTATGTCCACCACCGACATGTCTGATAGTCATTTTACCTGTATCATTTCTACCACCATATCTTTTTTGTTTAACAAGTAAACTTTTTTCTGGTGTTGAAGTTGTTACTTCATCAAACGACCTAGCGACTTTATGTCTTTGTCCAGGAGTATTCGGTTTTAATTTTCTAACTGCCATTTTCCTCTAATTATATATTACTGTAAAAATCGATAGTATCACCTTCAGATAAAGAAACAATTGCTTTTTTATAAGTTTTTGTTCTTCCTGAAATGAAACCAGATTTTGTACCTCTAGTTCTTTTCTTACCAATACAAACCATAGTTCTAACTGAATCAACAGATACATCATAAGTTTCTTCTACAGCTTTTTTAATTTCAATCTTATTAGCTGTTCTGTCAACAACAAAAGCAAAACGATTTAAGCTTTCAGCTTGATCCGTCATTTTTTCTGTAATTATTGGTTTTATTAAAATATTCATCTCAATTATTTTTTATAATTCTTCTCTATTTCCTTAATTGAAGATTCCATAAACATTAATTTATTAGCGTTCATTATGTCATAAGTAGTTAAAGATGAAGCGTTTACTACTTTAGACTTCTTCAAATTTCGGGAAGACAAAAATATATTATTATTTGAATCTGCAAGTACTAATACTGTTTTATTATCTGATTGATCTAAATTAGATAAAATTTGAGAGTATCCCTTAGTACTTGGAGTATCCATATTAAAGTCTTCTAAAACAATGATATTCTTATCCTTAGCTATCTGAGAAAGAGCAGATTTACGAGCTAAAACCTTAACTTTTTTGTTAAGTTTAAAATCATATTTTCTTGGTCTTGGACCAAAAACTCTACCTCCACCTCTAAATAATGGATTCTTAATATCACCAACTCTGGCAGCACCAGCACCTTTTTGTTTTCTTAATTTTTTTCTAGACCCAGTAATCTCACCTCTCTCTTTCGATTTGTGAGTACCTTGTCTTTGAGCTGCTAAGTAATGTTTTACATCTAAGTAAATAGCATGGTCATTTGGATCAATACCAAATATATCTTTACTTAAAGAAACTGATTTAGAAGTTTCTTTTCCTTCTGTATTATAAACTGATAATTTCATTATTTCTCAATTGTTATATATGAATTATTCGCTCCTGGAACAGAACCATTAACAATGATTAAGTTTCTGTCAGATAGAACTTTTACTACTTGTAAGTTTTCAACTTTGACTCTAGCATTCCCCATCTGCCCTCCCATTCTCATTCCTTTAAAAACTCTTGCAGGATAAGAAGCAGCACCAATAGATCCTGGATGTCTTTGTCTGTTATGTTGTCCGTGAGTTGCATCATTTACACCTTTAAATCCATGTCTTTTAACAACACCCTGAAATCCTTTACCTTTAGACGTTCCTACAACTTCAACAAAATCACCCTCTTCAAACAAATCAGTTGTTAAAGTATCTCCTAATTTTACTTCATCAAAAGATGAAAACTCAACTAATTTCTTAAGATTTAGAGACTTTGCTTTTGCAAAATGTCCCTTTAGAGCTTTACCAACTCTTTGTTCCTTTTGTTCCTCAAACCCAATCTGAACAGCATTATAACCGTCAACTTCATCACTCTTAATTTGAGTTACAGTACAAGGACCAACCTCAAGAATAGTACAAGGTATGTTCTTCCCTTCTTCAGAGAAAATACTTGTCATTCCTATTTTTTTACCTATTAAACCTGGCATCTTTTTATTATTTATATTACTTTAATTTCTACATGAACTCCTGAAGGAAGTTCTAACTTCATTAATGCATCAATCGTTTTTGAAGATGCACTATATATATCCATTAATCTTTTATGATTAGATAATTGAAACTGCTCTCTTGCCTCTTTGTTTACGTGAGGAGATCTTAATACAGTATAAATCTTCTTGTGTGTTGGTAATGGAATTGGACCACTAACAACAGCTCCTGATGTCTTTACTGTTTTTACAATCTTTTCAGCAGATTGGTCAACCAATGTATGGTCAAACGATTTTAATTTTATTCTTACTTTCTGTGCCATAATATCTTATTATTAAACTCCTGTTGTTTCTGCAATTACTGTTTCTGCAATATTTTTTGGTGCTGTTTGGAAACTAAAGAACTCCATAGTTGAAGTTGCTCTACCAGATGAAATAGTTCTTAAGTCTGTAACATAACCAAACATCTCAGATAAAGGAACTTTAGCTTTAACTAATTTAGAACCTGATTTATCTTCCATTCCTTCTACCTGACCTCTTCTTCTATTTAAATCTCCAATTACATCTCCCATATTTTCTTCAGGAGTAATTACATCTAATCTCATAATTGGCTCTAACAATTCAGGTCCGGCTTGTTTTACTGCTGATTTGAAAGCAATTTTAGCACATAATTCAAACGATAATGCATCAGAATCCACATCATGATAAGAACCATCAAATAATCTTACTTTTAATGTATCAATAGGGAATCCTGCAAGTACACCATTCTCCATTGCCATTTTAAACCCTTTCTCTACAGAAGGGATAAAATCTTTAGGGATATTACCACCTTTAATCTCATTAACAAATTGCAATCCTTCTCCTTCAAAATCCGCATCCATAGGAGAAAGTTCAAAGTTAATATCAGCAAACTTACCTCTACCACCCGACTGCTTTTTATACACCTCCCTATGAGTAACAGACTGAGTAACAGCTTCTTTATAAGAAACTTGAGGAGCTCCTTGATTACATTCTACTCCGAATTCTCTCTTTAATCTATCTAAAATAATATCTAAGTGTAACTCTCCCATTCCTGAGACAATAGTTTGACCTGAATCATGATCTGTTTTCACAGTAAAAGTAGGATCTTCTTCAGCTAATTTACCTAAAGCAACACCTAATTTATCCATGTCTTTCTGTGTTTTTGGTTCAATAGCAATACCAATCACTGGATCTGGGAAATCCATTGACTCTAATACTATAGGATTCTTCTGATCACACAAAGTGTCACCAGTTCTAATATCTTTAAATCCAGCAAGTGCAGCAATATCACCAGATTGAAGAGAATCAATTTGATTTTGTTTGTTTGCATGCATTTGGAAGATTCTTGAAATTCTTTCTTTCTTTCTAGTTCTTGTGTTAAACACATAAGAACCTGACTCTAAGACTCCCGAATAAGCTCTAGTAAAACATAACCTACCAACATAAGGGTCTGTAGCAATTTTAAAAGCTAAAGACGCGAAAGGATCATCAACAGATGGTTGTCTTACCGCCTCTTCATCAGTATCTGGATTAGTCCCAATAATACCTTCAGTATCCATAGGAGATGGAAGAATCTCCATTACCATGTCCAACATTGCTTGTACACCTTTATTTTTAAAAGCAGAACCACACATCATTGGAACAACTTTACCAGAAATAGTAGCTTCTCTAAGAGCCGCTAAAATCTCAGCTTCTGTTAAAGAATTCTCATCTTCAAAGTATTTTTCCATTAAAGACTCATCAAACTCAGCAACAGCTTCTAAAAGTTGACCTCTATATTCTCTAGCTTCATCAATAATATCTGCAGGAATTTCAACTTCTTTAAAAGTCATTCCTTGGTCTTCTTCATTCCAAACAATTCCTTTAAAGTTAATTAAATCTACAACTCCTTTAAATGTCTCTTCAGCTCCAATAGGTATTTGTAATGGTAAAGCATGAGAACCTAACATTTCTTTTACTTGTGCAGAAACCTTTAAGAAATCAGCACCTTGTCTGTCCATTTTATTTACAAAACCAATTCTTGGTACATTATAGTTATTTGCAAGTCTCCAGTTTGTTTCTGATTGAGGCTCAACACCATCTACAGCAGAAAACAAAAACACTAAACCATCTAAAACTCTTAATGACCTATTTACTTCTACAGTAAAATCTACGTGGCCAGGAGTGTCAATAATGTTCACATGGTAATCATTACCTCTGTAATCCCAGTTAAGAGTAGTAGCTGCTGAAGTAATTGTAATACCTCTTTCTTGCTCTTGCTCCATCCAATCCATTGTAGCAGCTCCATCATGAACCTCTCCAATTTTATGAGAAACCCCTCCATAATAAAGTATTCTTTCAGTAGTTGTAGTTTTACCAGCATCAATATGAGCTGCAATACCAATATTTCTTGTATATCTTAAGTCTCTTTTTGCCATTCTTTCTAATTAAAATCTGAAGTGAGAGAAAGCTTTATTAGCTTCTGCCATTCTATGAGTATCCATTTTCTTTTTATAAGCAGCTCCTTCTTCTTTATATCCAGCTACAATTTCAGAAGCTAAATTAACTGCCATTGTTTTTTCATTTCTGTTTCTTGCTGCTGCAATTAGCCACTTCATTCCTAATGAAGTTCTTCTGTCATCTCTTACAGGTTGTGGAATTTGAAAAGTAGCCCCTCCAATTCTTCTACTCCTTACTTCAACATGAGGAGTTATGTTTTCTAATGACTTCTCCCAAACCGCTAACGGATCTTCCTCTTCAACTTTAGTAGCAATAATATCTAAAGCACTATAAAATACCTTAAACGCTACACTTTTCTTACCATCTAACATCAGGTTATTTACAAATCTTGTTACACTAACACTACCAAATTTTGGGTCCGGTAATAATATTCTTTTTTTAGCTCTTGATTTTCTCATTTTCTAAAATCTATTTATTTTTTAGGTTTTTTAGCACCATACTTTGATCTTCTTTGTGTTCTATCATCTACTCCAGAGGTATCTAAAGCCCCTCTAACTACATGATATCTTACACCCGGTAAATCTTTTACTCTTCCACCTCTCACTAAAACAATTGAATGTTCTTGTAAGTTATGACCTTCTCCTCCGATATAAGCATTTACTTCATTTCCATTTGTTAACCTAACCCTAGCTACCTTTCTAAGTGCAGAGTTTGGTTTTTTAGGAGTTGTTGTATACACTCTGGTACACACACCTCTTCTTTGAGGACAACTATCTAAAGCTAAAGATTTACTCTTCTTCTTTAATTTAGTTCTTCCTTGTCTTACTAACTGTTGTATTGTTGGCATAATTTTCTTTACCTTAATTTTCTTATTAAAACGGTCGGCAAATGTAGTAATTTCTTTTAGTATAAAGAAAAGGAAGTTTGTTTTTTTTGATTATTTTAAGTTTCTAGATAAAAACAGTCAATTTATGATGTGTTTTTTATTAGAATTAATGGGATTTTTTTACAATTAAGAAAAGTCTTATTTACATAAAGTTGTGAAAAACCTGTTTGGAAAGATTGTCTATTTTACAAAAAACTAGGAATTATTGTAAAGTAATTTTCTTAAATATCTTGTGGTTATTTATGTTAAGTTCTACAAAGTAGACTCCCTTACTTTTTGTTTCTCTCTCTATAACTAATTCTCTCTG
>ENA-ORDR01000609-ORDR01000609.1-marine-metagenome-genome-assembly--contig:-NODE-609-length-18115-cov-2.986473_pt1 | contig 18115 bp, 12 predicted proteins | sample MGYA00240993_ERZ508538 | MGnify/ENA primary metagenome ERZ508538 (study PRJEB26207, sample SAMN05421999) | marine metagenome | isolation source: Monterey Bay, California, USA | place: USA:Monterey Bay... | reverse complement strand
ACGCCGGTTAATCGTACCCCAAGGTCGAATAGACTGTATAGACTGTATAGACTGTATAGACATTATGACAACTTTCTGAGCAAATAATGAAACAAATGATATAACTGAAAAATAACTTCAGGATAGATCAAAAATCACTCTTCGCTAACTATACTTGATTTTAATTTCAAATCCAATTCGGCAATAATTTTTTTTGATTCGGGGTCTTTCATTAAATCTGCTAAATCATAGTTCTTAGTAATCTCATCCTTGATAATTTTAATATCTTTTTCAACACCTGGACCAGATCCAACTGGACCGTATTCCTTACCATCAATTCTAAAATATACATATCCTGACATACCAGCGCGTAGCATTGGTAAGGAAACACCACTTGGAACAATAAAATGCTCACCTGGATCCATAATTTTTGAAAATAGTATTGTTCCATTATCTTCAGCCACACGGATGTACGCAGGTTTAAGTGAGAAAATAACAATCTTATTAAGAGTCCTCCTAGTAACTTGCACACTAGGTCTTAACTGAGGTCGACTAAAGGTAATTGGATTAGTTAGGTTACTGGACACAGCTGTTAGCGCTAAATTGATTTCATCTTTAATTTGATTTGAAATTTTATTTTTTACAAAACCTCCAATCGGAGAATCACGAAATTGAAATATGGGTTGCTCTAAAACTTCCTTTCTTACAAAGTCATCATCAACTAACTTTGGAACTCCAACAACCTGATTTCTTGAGGAATTCTCTTCTCCAGTTTTTCTATCCAGGTCTAAGTTTGCATTAAAAAGGTTATCTACATCATTAACTTCGAAATCCACTTGTTGAATTTGATTAAAAACTGTCAATCCAGCGAAGGACAAAACCCCTATCAATACAACCAAAACTGCTATTGAGCCAAAGGCTTTTAATTCGATTTGATCCAAAAACCCACGATCAATTGAACCAAATTTTGTCAATTTAAGGTCCATAGATATTTTTTTTATAGACTTAGTACTCTCTAAATGAGGTTTCTTTAGATTATTGTCACTTAATGACAAAACATCAACAACCTCAAAACCACTCTCAATACAAAAGTGTTGAAAAGCCCAGTCTGGATCTATATTTAAGTAGATTGCATAAGATTTTACGTAACCTGGAATATACCCAGAAGACTCAAATACAGATAGATTTGTATTTTCAATTGCTGCAATATATTTAGCACTAATCTTGATATCACGCTGTACGTTTAGTAATGATTTACCCTTTGTAGCACGCTCACCACGTAATAAATCACCAAGACGAAGTTTGTAATCATCAAAGCCTCGAATAGCAGTTTTATTATTAGAGGAATTACTATTTTTTCGATTAAACATTTACTCACATCTTCACGAATCTAATTAAAAGATAGTATAACAAAATTCATCTAAGGAATGTACTAAAAAATTAGTTCTGAAATTTTCGACAAATTCACGACAAAACGATAAATTTTTGGGCTGTATGGGTCACATACAGATTAAACTTTAAACTTAAATAAAGTTTACCATTTACATAAGTCACGATTATCGACAATAGATTGACTAAGATTTTATAAGAGTGAAAAAATCACTTACTTATTCTTATTAACTAAAGAAGGATACTAGGCCATAGCTCGTAGACCACATAACGCACCACCTGTGCGTGAAACCGGACCCCGCATAAACCATGCTATATTGTCAACCGAAATCCGTTTAATTGGAGCAGATGGAGGGAATGTTGGAGTTGTCTCCCCTTCTGAGGCTATGGAATTAGCAAATGAAGCTGGGCTTGATTTAGTTGAAATTTCACCAAATGCTACACCTCCAGTGTGTAAGGTAATGGATTTTGGCAAATACAAATATGAAACACAAAAAAAAGAAGCTGAAGCACGGAAAAAACAGAAGATAATAGAGATCAAAGAAGTAAAATTCAGACCGACAACAGATACTCATGACTATGATGTAAAAATGAGAAGTGTTTTTCGTTTCTTAGGGAACGGAGATAAGGTAAAAATTACTCTTAGGTTTAGAGGTCGAGAAATGGCTCACATTAATTTAGGTAGAGATTTATTAGGGCGTGTGGAGCATGATGTGGAAGAACAAGGGACTGGAAAAGTTGAAACCATGCCTAAAATTGAAGGTCGGCAAATGACAATGATGATTGGTCCAACAAAATAATATTTTTAGTATAAAAATAAGTTTTAATACTTATTAGATCTCTAATATATCAAATTGTTTAAAATAAAGTTTCAAAAGTATTTCTATTAAGTATTTTCAAATGGGTTATTACTTATCCACACTTATTAAAATAACTAAATTCAATTTACTCTTAAAGATTGAATAACCTCCGCCATAATAGAAATTGCTATCTCTGTGGGTGTTCTACTTTGTATGTTTAAACCAATTGGTCCATGTAATCTACTCAAACAAACATCAGAATTAACAATTTTGGATAGACGATCCAACCTTTTAGAATGTGTTTTTTTTGAACCAAGGCAACCAATATAAAAACAGTTTGAATTTAAAGCCTCAATTAACCCAAGATCATCTATTTTAGGATCATGACTTAATGTAATTATAGCGGTTCTACTATCAGGTTTAAAAGCTTTCAATGCTTCGTCAGGCCAAAGATTACTAAGCTCTACATTAGGAAATCTTATCGCATTTAAAAAAGTTGACCTAGGGTCAATTACAACTACAGCGAAACCTGACATCCTTGCAATACTTACTAATGGTTGAGCAATATGAACCCCCCCAATAACTGCCATCCTAAGTGGTTTTTCATATATTACTAAAAACTCTGCACCATAAAAACCAGAAGTATGTGTTCCAACATTTTTTGTTCCACCGTTAATATCCAAGGTTATTACTTTGTTAACTCCAGACTTAATATCTATAGAATACGCTACCGGCTCTCTACGCTGACATCTGCATACTAACTCAGCTACTATATTTTCTGAAAGTCCAAAACCAACCGGTTCAACTAATATTTGAATATTTCCTCCGCAGGCAAGTCCAACCGCAAATGCATCTTCATCTGAAACTCCATATTCTAAGATTACATTTCTACCCGTCTTTAAAGTGTTTAAAGCCTCAATTATTACTGCCCCTTCTACACATCCTCCAGATACTGAGCCAATTATATCTCCTTCACCACTAACCGCTAACTGACTTCCAACTGGCCGTGGCGCAGATCCCCAGGTTCGAATCACAGTAGCTACAGCAGCACCAATTCCACTTACGTGCCATTCCAATGCAGTAGGTAAAATAATGTTAAATTGATCCATTTTAAAAAACCATATAATTAAAATCTAAACCATGACTAAATATATTTTCTCTCGTAACTATTACTTAGTAAATCTATAGAGAGATAAATATTTATCCAAAGCCCTTTGACAAAGCTTTTACACTAGAAAGTTTTAATATATAAGCTTAGTATCGTAAAAGATCTAATTATCGACATCCAAAAAAGTGGTAATATTTATAATAACTTTCAAATCTATAATAACTTCCAAAAATTCATGCTAAATCTCCTTAGATTTTAAAGCTTACCCACAATAAACAAAAAGTATTGGAGTACAAAAAGTGAACTCAGCCAACTCAAGCAATATGAAAGACCTACCAGATATGAATCGCTTTAGTTGGGAGGACCCTTTTTTCTTAGAGGATCAATTGTCGGATGATGAAAGAATGTTTAAAAGTGCCGCAGAATCGTTTGCAACCGAAAAACTTGCTCCAAGAGTTATTAAGGCATTTTCGGAAGAACATAGCTCTCCAGAGATTTTCAAAGAAATGGGTGCGACAGGTTTACTTGGCATAACAATTCCTGAACAATTTGGAGGTTTAGGGTCAACATATGTCACTTACGGGTTAGTAGCTAAAGAGATTGAAAAAGTTGACTCGGGATACAGATCTATGATGTCAGTTCAATCCTCGTTAGTAATGTACCCAATATTTGCATATGGTTCTGAGGCTCAGAAGGCAAAATACTTACCAAGTTTAGCCTCAGGAGACTTTATAGGTTGCTTTGGTTTAACTGAACCTGACGCAGGCTCTGACCCCAGTGGAATGAGAACATTTGCAACGAAAACAACTAATGGCTATAAAATTTCTGGAACTAAGATGTGGATTTCAAACAGCCCTTTTGCAGATATATTCATTGTTTGGGCAAAGTCAGAAGAGCATGGCGGAAAGATTAGAGGTTTCATCCTTGAAAAAGGGATGAAGGGGTTATCAGCACCTAAAATAGGTGGCAAACTTTCTTTAAGAACATCGACAACTGGTGAGATAGTAATGGATAATGTTTTTGTTCCTTCTGAAAACTTATTGCCAAACGTTGAAGGCTTGAAAGGCCCTTTTGGCTGCCTAAATCGTGCTAGATATGGAATAAGTTGGGGTGTGATGGGCTCAGCGGAGTTTTGTTGGAAAGCCGCTCGGCAATATGGGCTAGATCGCAAACAGTTTAAAAAACCTCTCGCTCAGACACAATTATATCAAAAGAAATTAGCAGACATGCAAACAGAAATTACGCTTGGTCTCCAAGGAGCTCTAAGGGTGGGCCGACTAATGGATGATGGAAAAGCGGCTCCTGAAATGATTTCAATGATGAAAAGAAATAACTGTGGTAAAGCTCTTGATATAGCGAGGGCTTCCAGAGATATGCATGGAGGGAACGGCATCTCTGAAGAGTATCAGGTTATGCGGCATGTTATGAACCTTGAAACAGTAAACACTTATGAGGGCACCCATGATATTCATGCTTTGATTTTGGGTAGAGCTATCACGGGACTACAAGCTTTTTTTTAAGGCTTAGAAGTAGAAAGTGAATAAAAAATGTTAGAGCTAATAGATCGATAAAATTATTTAAAATGACAAAGCTAGTAATTAAAAAGCCAGACGATTGGCATCTACATCTTAGGGATGGAGAGTTACTTAAAGCAGTTCTGCCTGAGTCAGAACGGCATTTCAACCGCGCTCTTGTAATGCCTAACCTAGTCCCCCCAATCACCACAGTAGCTCAAGCTGTTAGATATAAAGATCAGATATTAAATTTGCTACCAAAGGGCTCACTTTTCAAACCGTTAATGACGCTATATTTAACGGAAGATACAAGTATTAGTGAAGTAAAACTTGGCGTTGAAACAGACGTGATCACCGCGATTAAATTATATCCAGCTGGTGCAACAACAAACTCTTCATCTGGAGTAAATAACTTTGAGAAAATAAAACCTGTTTTAGAATATATGGCAAACGTTGGGTTACCATTATGTATCCATGGAGAAGTTACAGATAATAATGTAGATATTTTTGATCGTGAAGCCGTTTTTATTGAAAAAATATTAAACCCACTTCGAAACGATATTCCTGGTTTAAAAACAGTAATAGAACATATCACTACAAAAACGGCAGTTGATTATGTAAGGAGTGAGAATTCAGACTTGGCTGCCACCATTACTACCCACCACCTTGTAATAAATCGAAATGATATTTTAGTCGGTGGGATTAAACCACATTATTACTGCTTACCAATAGCAAAAAGAGAGCATCATAGATTGGCATTATTAGAGGCTGCAACTTCTGGCGAGACTTCTTTTTTTCTTGGCACAGACTCTGCTCCTCACGTCAATACTGCGAAAGAATCGGCCTGCGGTTGTGCTGGCTGTTTTACAGCTACTAACAGCATTCCTATTCTAGCGCATATATTTGAAAAACAAGCAGCGCTTAACAAACTAGAAGCATTTATCTCAATTAATGGGGCCACTTTTTATAATCTAGAACCAAATAAATCTTTTCTTACTCTTTCTAAGGGAACTTCACTTATCTCCCCTAATACAATAAGTACAATAGAAGGCGATATAACTATTTTTGATCCGGGCTATGAACTCTATTGGCGGGTACTATAACAAATGACAAAATAGGATGATTTACTAATTATGATTTCAACAGGTTTTCCGTCAAAAAAAGAAATTGCAGAATTAAGTGCCGCTATGTTGTTGGACATAAATGCTGTGCACTTTAACTCACAGGAGCCATTTACTCTTGCCAGTGGGCTTCCTTCTCCAACGTATATTGATTGTAGAAAACTTATATCGTTTCCTAGGGTAAGATCAGCTTTAATGGATTTTTTAGCTTGCACAGTATTGAGAGAGGCGGGATTCGAAGCATTTAATAATATTGCAGGTGGAGAAACAGCTGGAATCCCATTTTCTGCCTTGATCGCCGAAAGATTAGCTCTACCGTTAACCTATGTTAGAAAAAAACCAAAAGGCTATGGTAGAAATGCACGCATAGAAGGCGTAATGACGAAGAATGACAGAGTCCTTTTGATTGAAGATATGACCACTGACGGTGGGTCAAAGATTAGCTTTATAGATGCAATTCGGGCAACTGGTGCAAAGTGTAACAATACAGCGGTAATCTTTTATTACGATATTTTTCCTGAAACTCTAAAAAAATTAAAAGATCACGGAACTGATCTCCATTACTTGTGTACATGGTGGGATGTTTTGGCGGTTGCAAAGAAACGTAACACCTTTGATAAAAAGACCTTAGAGGATGTAGAAAATTTCTTAAGAGAACCAAGACTATGGCAAGAACAAAATAAAAAATAAAAATACTTTGAAAGTGCTTATGTTATAAATATGCAAACCGTCTTCATTCAATTCACCTAAATAGTCCACAATCTATCCACAGGAAATACAGATTGATTAGTTGAGGAACACTGTTATTTAATAGATTAAAATTGTACACGAGGAAGATATGAACTCTGTTAATACTTTGCCAGGCTCTTTAGCAAAAATACAATCGACCGTACAATCACCTCATAATATCGAAGCTGAACAACAGTTATTAGGCGCTATTCTTCTAAATAATGAAGTTTTCGATAGAGTTTCATCGATCATTAATAGTGATCACTTTTTTGAACCTGTTCATAAAAGAATTTTTGAAACATCAGCTTCACGAATTGGAAAAAATCTTCTGGTATCTCCAGTGACTCTTAAAACATACTTCGAAGATGATGAGGGTCTCCAAGAGCTTGGAGGTCCAGCATATTTAGTAAAGCTTCAAGGTTCATCTATTTCTTCTTTTGCAGCTAAAGACTATGCGCAAATGATCTATGATTTAGCAGTAAGGCGCGAACTAATTCTTTTAGGAGAGGAAATAGCTTTAAATGCGGTGGATATACAGACAGACAACGGGCCTGACGAACAAATTGTAGACGCCGAACAAAGATTATATAACTTAAGCGAAGGAGGGAAATCACAGACTGGATTCCAAAGCTTTCTTTCTGCAGTAACCGACGCTGTTAATGCGGCAAACCTTGCGTATCAGCGTGATGGAGGTTTAGCAGGTATATCAACTGGGTTAGCTGATATAGATAAGAAGTTAGGTGGACTGCACAAGTCTGATCTCCTTATAATTGCAGGACGGCCCTCAATGGGCAAAACATCATTAGCAACTAACATAGCGTTTAATATAGCCAAGAGTCATAAAAAAGGGCCACTTCCAGATGGATCAGAAGGTACCATTAATGGTGGTTGCGTGGGTTTCTTCTCGTTAGAGATGTCTTCCGAACAACTCGCAGCAAGGGTTTTATCAGAAGCTGCGGAAGTCTCATCTGAACAAATTAGAAGAGGTGACATGACGGAAACAGAGTTTCGAAGATTTGTCGAAGCAGCCAAAACTTTAGAAAGTTGTCCGTTATTTATCGATGATACACCGGCGCTACCAATAAGTCAGTTATCAGCTAGGGCTAGACGGCTGAAAAGAACTCATGGTTTGGATGTTTTAATAGTAGACTATTTACAACTGGTTCGAGGAACTAACTCAAAAGATGGTCGAGTAAACGAGGTTTCAGAAATTACCCAAGGCTTAAAAGCTATAGCAAAAGAGTTAGACATCCCCGTTATCGCTTTATCACAACTATCTCGCCAAGTCGAAAATCGAGATGATAAGAGACCACAATTAGCAGATTTGAGAGAGTCAGGTTCAATCGAACAAGATGCTGACGTTGTTATGTTTGTTTACAGAGAGGAATATTATCGCGAACGAGAGAAACCTGGTGATCATGACTTAGAAGGAATGCTCAAATGGCAACAAGTTATGGAATCCGTTCATGGAAAAGCCGAGATAATAATTGGAAAACAAAGACATGGACCGATTGGGTCTGTTGAATTAAGCTTTGAGGGTCAATTCACAAGGTTTGGGAACCTAGTGAAATCTTATCAAAAGAATATCGAATCTGACACGATTTTCTAACTCAAGTATTTAAACTCTTATTGGTTTTATTTAAGTGCTTTCTGAGTTTTGATGAACTCTTTTTCTTTCGATTTTTAAATGGATTTTCTTCACTTTGGCTTCTGAAAAATAAACGAATTGGAGTTCCAGGAAGCTCAAAACTGTCCCTTAATCCATTCACTAAATACCTCGAGTAACTTGCTGGAAGGGCATCTGGATGCGAGCACATTACAACAAACCCGGGAGGTCTAGCTTTTACTTGAGTAGCGTATCTTAATTTAATTCTTTTTCCTTGAGGTGCAGGAGGCGGATGTTGTTCAAGCATTCCAGACAACCATCTATTCAACTCTGCAGTTGACACTCTCTTGTTCCATATCTTGTGAGCAGAAAGAATCCCCTCTCGAAGTTTATCAACCCCTTTACCGTTAACCGCAGAGACAAAAACTAAGGGAGCCCCACGAAGCTGAGGTAACAAACGAAGAAACTTTTCTCTTAACTCTTTTGACTTTCTAGATTTGTCTTTTTCAAGATCCCATTTATTTATTGCAAGAACGACAGCTCTACCTTCTCGTTCTGCTAAATCTGCAATACGTAAATCTTGTTGCTCAAAAGGTATGTTAGCATCTAAAAGAACAACAACGACTTCAGCAAATTTCACAGCTCTAAGTGCATCAGATACACTAAGTTTTTCTAATTTTTCTTGAATTTTTGATCGCCTTCTGATCCCTGCTGTATCAAAAATACGAACCGCGGCACCATCCCAATCAGTGCTGATAGAAATAGCATCACGTGTAATTCCCGCTTCTGGCCCTGTCAAAAGCCGTTCTTCATCAAGAATTTTATTTATAAGAGTAGACTTGCCGGCGTTAGGCCTTCCAACTACGGCAACTTGCAAAGGTTTGTCTGTGGATGGTGGCTCATAATCAAATGCTTGATCAGCAGAAATCTCAACATCAATTTCTGGTTGACCATCATCACAATCGCTTTCAGCAGAATCTAAAAATGGTCTTAATAAATACGCTAATTCACCCATCCCTTCGCCGTGCTCTGCAGACAATCTTAGAGGCTCGCCTAACCCCAGAGAATATGCATCTAGGAGACCCGCTTCCCCTGCTCTACCCTCTGCTTTATTCGCTGCCAAAACGACTCTTGTGGCCTTTTTTCTTAAAATATCAGCAAAAATATAATCTGCCGGTAAGACGCCCGCACGGGCATCAATAACAAAAAGACAAAGATCCGCCATATCCACGGCTTTTTCAGTTAACTTACGCATCCTACCTGGCAGTGACGTGTCATTAACATTTTCCAAACCAGCTGTATCTATTATATCGAATTTCAAATCTCCGAGACGAGCCTTACCTTCCCTAAGATCGCGGGTTACCCCTGGCTTATCATCAACAAGAGCTAATTTTTTCCCAACTAATCGGTTAAAAAGAGTGGACTTACCTACATTCGGTCTACCGACAATAGCTACAGAAAATGGCATTAAAGTCTCTCCATATAAGAATTATCGTTTTTATTTTTTAATTTAACGAAGCGCTACCAGTTTACCCTGGTTTGTAATCAAATATAATGTTTTGTTAGCTATGACTGGACTTGATGCTACGCCACCCTTAACTGACACAAAACCTTTATAATCGCCATTTAAGGGGTCATATTTATGAATCTTGCCATTTGCAGAAGCAACTATCAGCATCCCACCCGCTAGAACAGGTCCATAATGAACAAAAACACGATTTCGTTTTTGTCTATTTGAGTTTAAATAATAGGGTAATTTTACTCCCCATACTTTAGAACCACTTTTTCGATCTAACCTTATTAACTCAGATTTGTCTGTTATTAAAAATACACTATCTAAGTCAACCCATACCGGCGAGTAGCTACCCTCATTGAAACTCCAGTAAACTGATCCAGAGTTAACATCTAAAGCTAAAATTGATCCACTCTGATTTCCAACATATACTACCCCGCCTTTGACAACAGGATCACTTGTTATGTCAGGGATATTTGCATAACCTTGTCCAACTCTCTGTCCAGTTATGAATTTATTCCACAACATTAGACCAGAGTCCTTAAGCGCCACTACAAGCTCCCCAGAGCTACTAGGGATTATAACTAACCGGCCAGTAACAGCTGGACCAGCACCACCTACTATGGTCGAGCTACTTGGCGAACCGTTCCGAAACCACTCAATACTTCCTGTTGAGATGTTTAAGGCCCAAGCACTGTTATCCCTTGTTACCAAATATATAAACTTTTTATCTACGCTTGGAGCTGCTGTGATAGGAGAACCTAGTCTTCGTTTCCAGTTCAGGGTTCCTGTTTTTGAATTTAAAGAAAAGACATCACCAAACCCCGTCACAGCATAAACCGTTCCACCAGCAAATGCTAATCCGCCTCCAGAAGCATCATTAGCGTGCTCTTTACTAGGGACTAACGATTTTGACCAAATTGGTAATCCGTCCAAACTAAATCCCGAAACTTTTGATTTAGAATCCATTACAAAGATCATATCACTTGCAATAATAGGTTCTGCGGTAATCCGCGTCTTTCTTGTATTACCAGCACCTATCTTAGAACTCCAAATAACTTGAAAATCTTTATTTAAGTCAGGATGATTGATACTATGTTGCATATCTCCGTTTCTGTGCGTCCAGCTCGCATTATTTTTTGTCTTGGAAAGTATTATACCTTTAGGGGGCTTAGCCTCGTTAGTAAAAATATCATTACTAGAGATTGCAGCACTTTTTACGTCCAATCTCTCTCCATCTAATAAATATACAGTATCTCCACATGACGTTAAAACAGATATTAAAGAGCACAGAAAAAATAACTTTAATGCCGGCAAATAGATTAATTTAATATTATTAAAAATAAGATCCCTCATTATTGATCGTTTGAATCACTACCTAATGAAATACGTAACTGTGTAACCCTTCGTTTAAGGGAGGCAGTAGTTTCAGAATCAACACTTATCTCCGTAAGGACTTTAATAGCTAATTCAAGCTTACCTTGTTCGATAAGTATTAGTGCTTGTTGTTCTTTAGCTAGTAATCTAAAGGGTGACCCCGGCTCAACTAACTCCTCAAAAACACCGAAACGTTCGTCACTAGTTAAATTGTCTTCCTTAAGTAAGAGAAGTCCCAATTTAAACGCATTTAATTCTCGGTAAGTTTTTGTTATCTCAGGTAAGTCTCTTATTTCTTCTAAAGCCTTCTTTGAAGCGTCTAGTTTATTATCAGAAAGTAAAATTGCTGATAATAAATTTTTAATAAAAATATCTTGAGATATATTTGAAGTTTCAATCTCTTTGAGTTCAATTGGATCTTTGTTACTAACTGCTGAGAGAACTCTACCTCCTAGATTGCGAGCAGAATTCATTTTTGAATCTTTATTCCATTCATTAAACGAAGCACCCCCAACTAAAGCGACAATCACGGCTATACCAATCCAACCCCATTTTTTTAGAATTCGATATAATCGGTCTCTACGTACCTCTTCTGAAACCTCTTGTATAAAACTTTCGTTATTACTCAAACCAATCTCCTGAAATATAAAATATATATGCCTATACGGAATACTCTTACTCTGTCAAAAATAATTTTGCTAGTAAATTAAACTTCGTTTTATTTTTATGTATACCTTGTAAAATTTTATCTAGTATTTATTTAAAAAGATATTGGTAAAACTTACACAAAACCTAAATAATTTAATTAATTAATCTCTCCCTAGTAAACATCTAATTAATACATAAAACTCATCGAAATATCGATAGAATCTATGATCATTAACAAAAGGTTTTTAAATTTAAATGAGGATACTCTCTATAACTGTTGCGCTGTTAGTCTCAGCGGCTTTATATCTCTTAATATTTGAGCGTGATCGTTTAATGAGCTTTTCACAACTTAAACCAACTCCCGATGGCCTAAAAAACGAAATTTTAATAACTAAAGAAAATTTAAAAAGTACCGCTGATAAGTCTAGTAAATTGTTTTCAGTAGTTGTAAAAAAATCAATTGCAAAAGACTTAGACAAAATGATTATCTTAAGAGGTCGGTCTGAGGCCGCACGGCAAGTAAACGTAAGATCTCAAACAACTGGGTTAATAGTTTCATCACCTCTTAAAAAAGGAAGTAAAATCCAAAAAGATCAAATTCTCTGTGAACTTGACCCTGGTACAAAGTTAATCGATCTGACCAACGTAATTTCAAGACTCGATGAAGCAAAAGCACGAGTACCTCAAGCTGATAGCCAAGTAACAGATGCCAAAGCTAAACTAAGTGAGGCAATGGCTCGAATACCAGAAGCAAATAGTAGGGTAATCGAGAGTGAAGCTGTTTTAATTGAAGCCAATGCTAGAATACCAGAATCAAATAGTCGCGTTAAAGAAGCTGAAGCTCGTTTGGTGGAAGCAAAAATTAATTATAGCGCAGCCAAGAAACTAAAGGCTGGAGGTTATGCCTCAGAATCTCGCCTTGCTTCAAACGAGGCTTTAAAACAACAAGCCATTGCAAATCTAGAAACTGCAAAAGTGGGCGTGACAACTGCAAAAGCAAGAATCAAATCGGCAATAGCCACGATCGAAACAGCTAAAGCTGGTGTTGAAGCAACAAAAGCAAGAATTAAGTCGGCTATTGCGAATGTCGAGACTGCAAAAGCTGGTGTGCTTTCGGCTAAAGCACTTGTCGGATCGGCCGAATCTTCTGTAGCAGCAGTAAAGAAAGAATTAAGTCGATTAGAAATACATGCTCCATTTTCAGGTTATTTAGAGACCAATACAGCTGAATTAGGTAGTTTAATGCAGCCAGGTTCTTTGTGCGCGACAATAGTCGACCTCAGTACAGTTAAGCTAGTTGGCTTTGTCTCCGAAAATAGTGTATCTCAAATTAAGCTTGGGGCAAAATCATATGGTGTAACTTCAGCCGGTCAAAAAGCTACTGGAAAAGTAACTTTTATCTCAAAATCAGCTGATACAGCAACGCGAACCTTTCGATTGGAGGTTTCTATCGATAACTCGTCAGGGGTGCTGATAGATGGCCAAACAGTAGAGATAAGTGTGGTATCAGATGGAGAAACAGCTCATTTGATACCAGCTTCATCTCTTACGTTAAACTCTTCAGGAGAAATGGGCGTCCGTATCGCGACCAGAAATAAATCTGAATTCAAACCAGTACAGTTAATTAGAGATACTACTAAAGGTGTCTGGGTGTCTGGATTAAACGCGGAGGAGGAAATAATTATTATTGGACAAGAGTATCTTACTGATGATGTTGAAATTATTATTTCATATTCGGAGAATTAAAAGATGATTGGAATTGTCGATTGGGCGAGCCAGCGGGCAAGAATGATAATAGCATTCATAGCAATGTCAATTATAATTGGGTGGGCTGCATATTTTGGTTTACCCAAGGAAGGTGAGCCAGACATTGAAATACCAGCTCTTTTCATATCAGTACCATTCCCAGGAATATCGGCAGAGGACAGTGAAAGACTCCTCGTAAAAGTTATGGAATCTAAACTTCAAGATCTAGATGGTTTAAAAAAAATTACTGGAAATGCATCTGAAGGCTACGCTGGTATTGCCTTAGAATTTGAGTTTGGTTGGAATAAGATAAAAGTGCTTGCAGATGTTAGAGACAAAATGACTCAAGCTGAAGCTGAATTTCCTTCTGGAGCCAAACAATATTCTGTAAATGAGATTAATTTTTCTGAATTTCCAATTGCGATAGTCTCAATTTCAGGAAACCTACCCGAAAGGACACTACTAAAATCGGCAAAAGAGTTGCAAACGATTATTGAAACTCTTCCAGAAATTTTAGAAGTTAGTCTCTCTGGTCACCGTGATGAAATGCTAGAGGTAATTATAAACCCTTTAGCTTTAGAGGCTTATAACGTTTCCGCATCTGACCTAATTTCTGTTGTGAACAATAATAATTTATTAGTAGCCGCAGGAAAAATAGAAACCTCCCAAGGGGCTTATGCAATAAAAATTCCATCCTCATTTGATAATCCGAGAGATGTTTACGAACTGCCGATTAAGGTTAATGGCGACAGAGTTGTTACTTTAGGAGAGCTTGCCAAAATTAGGTTAACCTTCGAAGATAGAACCGGGACAGCTCGTTTTAACGGTAAAGATACAATAGCGCTTCAGGTGGTCAAAAGAAAAGGTTTTAATATTATAGATACAAGCGCATTAGTTAGACAGCAGGTTTTTGATGCCGTCGAAAAATGGCCAGAAGATCTAAGAAACTCAGTCAAGGTAGACGTAACATTTGATCAATCAACAAATGTAGGAAGTATGGTTAGACAACTAGAGGGATCAGTCTTAACAGCGATAGCACTGGTAATGATAGTTGTACTTGCTTCTTTGGGTGCTCGCTCGGCACTATTAGTTGGATTTTCAATTCCTACATCTTTTCTACTATGCTTTATCCTACTTGGGATAATGGGAATTACAGTATCAAATATTGTGATGTTTGGACTTATCTTGTCTGTAGGCATGTTAGTAGATGGCGCTATAGTAGTTGTCGAATATGCTGATCGAAGACTACAAGAAGGCATTCAGCCTATGAAAGCATATTCTGACGCTGCAAAAAGAATGTTTTGGCCAATTGTGAGCTCTACTGCTACCACACTTTGTGCATTTTTGCCTATGTTATTTTGGCCCGGGGTTCCTGGTCAATTTATGGGAATGCTCCCAATAACTCTTATCTTTGTTCTAAGCGCTTCTTTAATTGTAGCACTAATTTATCTACCAGTATTAGGTGGAGTAACAGGTGTTATAAGTCAGTTCTTTTCAGGGATTTCTGTATGGTTGCGTAGCTTCAGCTACCTAACAAGGCTATGTTTCTTTTTAATTTCTTTTTTTGGGCTGTTTATATCTTGTATGCAGTTATTAAATTCAGAGTATATTTTTATTTCAACTGGAATTCCTCCATTTGTTAAAAGTCTTTTAGCAGTACTATTTTTCGTAACAATGGCAACAATGGTTTCCATTGCAATGGGGGCAATTTCAATACGTAACCCTCAAAAGGGAATCTCTGGAGGTTATAAACGAACCTTGTTTGGTCACTTCACAAAATTTATTGTTGGCAATCCAATAATGCCCTTAGTTGCAATCGGACTAGTAAGTTTTTTTATTATCTCAACTTTCAGTATTTTTAAAGCAAACAACAATGGTGTTGAATTTTTTGTTGAATCCGAAACTGAACAAGCCATCGTCTATGTCAGAGCCAGAGGAAACCTTAGTCTTCAAGAAAAAGATGCACTAACACGACAAGTTGAAGATCAGCTATTATCAATAAAGGGTATTACTGCCGTATTCGCATTTGCTGCTGAGGGTGGACTTAGAGCAAATGATGGCGGCATCTCCACACCTCTTGATACGATCGGTAAAATTCAAATTGAATTAGCTCCTTGGGGGAGTAGACGAGACGATTTAGAAATCCTTCAAGAAGCTAGAGTTAAAATGTCACGCATACCAGGCATAAAAACAGAGATTCAATCTCAGGACAGAGGACCGGCTCAAGGTAAACCGGTAAACTTGCGTTTAACTGGCAATAATTGGAATGACTTAAAAAATGCTACTATTTTAGCCAGAACAAAATTTAATAACACCCAAGGATTAATTGACATCGAAGATACTCTACCTCTTCCTGGTATAGATTGGGAATTGAATGTGGATGTTGAAGCAGCAGGACGATATGGAGCTGACGTTAATATGGTAGGAGCAATGGTTCAATTGATAACAAGAGGTCTTTTGTTAGATACAATGAGGGTCAGCACCTCCGAAGAAGAAATTGACATTCGTGTAAGACTTCCAAAGGATCAAAGAGTTCTTTCAACCTTAGATAGCTTGAAAGTTCGGACACGTGATGGCCTAATTCCTTTATCTCAGTTTATTAGCAAGAAAGTTGTCCCCAGGTTAGATAGAATAGACCGCATAAATCAGTCTCGCTATTTTGATATAAAGGCTGATATAGCACCTGGTTTACTTAATGAAGATGGTGCTCCGTTAAATGCAAATGAACGTATAGACTATATAACAAAGTGGATAGTAGAGGATCGGCCTTTTAAACCCAATATAAATTTTGAATGGGCTGGAGATACTGCTGAACAAGAGGAAAGTCAGGCTTTCTTGAGTTCAGCTTTTGCAGCCGCACTCGGTTTAATGTTTATTATTCTTTTAGCTCAGTTTAATAGCTTTTATAATTCAGCATTAGTTCTGCTTGCAGTGGTTTTATCAACTTCAGGGGTGCTAATAGGTATGTTAGTCATGGACCAGACCTTCTCAATCATAATGACCGGAACCGGTATAGTGGCATTGGCAGGCATTGTAGTTAATAATAACATTGTCTTAATAGACACTTATTCAGAGTATTCGCAATATATGCCGAAAATAGAGGCAGTTATACGCACTTCTGAGGCACGAATTCGACCAGTACTACTTACTACGGTAACAACTATGGCAGGTCTTACACCTATGATGTTTGGACTTTCACTCGATTTTCTTAATGGAGGTTATACTATAGACTCACCAACAGCACTCTGGTGGAAGCAATTAGCGACCGCAGTTGTTTTTGGTTTAGGCGTATCAACAGTCCTCACTTTATTTCTCACGCCCGCTCTCCTCGCTTTAAGAGTCTGGATAACAGCAGGAGCATACGCCTCTTTAAAACATTTAATTTCATTAGGTATGGGGCGTGACTCAAAGTCATCAAGGGATATAACACTAGAGAGTTTATCAAAAAAATTGTCAAACCCGATTTTATTGTGGGAGTTTCCTGAAAATGATGTAAAATCTCTGGAGAATGTGAATCCAATCCATAAATTTAAACAAATTAAATTTTTTAAAAAATAATAATTTAAATTAACTTTGGAAAGAAATGTTTCTAAAATGTGTTCCGGTTACCTAACCATTAACAAACAAGCGTTAATTAATAACTTAAAAAAATTACAACGCTTATCGACATCTGAAACAGGTTCAGTTGTTAAGGCTAACGCTTATGGACTGGGTTCAAAAGAAATTGTAAAACTTTTAGCAACTAACGGTGTTCGAAAGTTTTTTGTTGCAACGATAAATGAAGCTGAGGTCATTCGAGAAACCTTAGGAAAGTCTCCAGAAATATATGTATTTTCTGGGCAATTAGAGGGTGACACTAAGAAATTCATTGATTTAGAGGCTAGGCCAATCCTAAATTCAATAGTCCAATTAAACCGTCATCATTCACAATCTCGCGAACTTCCCTTTGCAATCCAAATCGATACTGGAATGAATCGTCTAGGGGTTACATCAAATGATTGGGTAAAAGAGTTGGCAACAGGTGCAGATTTTATTATGAGTCACTTGGCATGCGCAGATGAGCCATCAAATCTTGAAAACAAAAAACAATTAAACAAGTTCCTCCAAATGACTTCCGAGCTTAATATACCACGATCACTTTCAGCTACCGCTGGTATATTACTAGGAAATGACTATCACTTTGATCTAACCCGACCAGGTATTGGTCTCTATGGAGGGTTCCCATTCTCTGACTCTGAACATGTTGTGTCGTTAGATATCCCAGTAATTCAAACAAAGGTAATTAATAAAGGGGAGAGCATTGGTTACGGCGCGTCGTTTATAGCACAAAAGAAAATGACAATAGCTACGATATCTGCTGGCTATGCAGACGGCATAATAAGAAGTTTATCAAAAAAAGCCATTTTTTATCATGAAGGAATTCCTTGTCGAGTAGTAGGAAGGATATCAATGGACTTAATAACAGTGGATATTAGTAAATTAGAAAATGAACCTAATTATTTAAACTTTATTGGCCCATCTCAATCTATAGATCAGATTGCCGAAATATCAAACACAATAGGTCACGAAATTCTAACTTCTCTTG
>ENA-ORDR01000604-ORDR01000604.1-marine-metagenome-genome-assembly--contig:-NODE-604-length-18154-cov-6.831333_pt1 | contig 18154 bp, 17 predicted proteins | sample MGYA00240993_ERZ508538 | MGnify/ENA primary metagenome ERZ508538 (study PRJEB26207, sample SAMN05421999) | marine metagenome | isolation source: Monterey Bay, California, USA | place: USA:Monterey Bay... | reverse complement strand
TAGTTTTGATTTGTTTACATAATTTTCAACTTCCTCTTTTTGATCTATTGTTGTTAATGTTTCTACTAAATCATGTTCAGGAGAAAGAACCATAAAATTTACACCAAAAATAGTGTCAGGCCTAGTAGTAAAAACTTCAATTTTCTCTTCTAAATTTTCTAAAAAAAAACTAACAGACACTCCTTTTGATTTCCCAATCCAATTTTTTTGAATTTCTTTAATAGAATCTGACCAGTCAATAGTGTCTAAGCCTGAAATTAATCTATCAGCATAAGCAGTTATCCTTAAAGACCATTGCTTCATTAATTTCTGTTCTACTGGAAATCCTCCTCTTTCCGAAAGTCCATCTTTCACCTCATCATTTGCCAATACCGTTCCCAATCCTTCACACCAATTTACCCAAGTATCTGATAAAAATGCCAAACGATAATTCAATAATATTTTTTGTTTTTCTGTTTCAGAAAAATTATTCCATTCTTCTGCAGAAAATTGTAGGGTGTTTTCATCACAAACTGCATTTACAGTAAGGTTTCCCTCTTGATTAAAACAGGAGATTAGTTCATCAATTTCTCTTGCTTGATTTGCATCATTACAATAATAGGAATTAAACAATTGTTTGAAAATCCATTGTGTCCATTTGTAATAATTAGGATCGGAAGTTTGCACCTCTCTACTCCAGTCGAATGAAAACCCAATTTGATCTAACTGCTTTCTGTATCTCTCTGTGTTATCTTTAGTTGCAATTTCAGGGTGAATCCCTGTTTGTATAGCATACTGCTCTGTTGGCAATCCAAAAGAATCGTATCCCATTGGATGCAACACATTAAATCCTTTTAATCTTTTATATCTTGCAAAAACATCAGAAGCAATATACCCTAGTGGATGCCCAACATGTAGCCCTGCTCCTGAAGGATAAGGAAACATATCCAACACATAGTATTTTTCTTTAATAGCATCTTCCGAAACTTTGTAGGTTTCATTTTCACGCCAATAATTTTGCCACTTCTTTTCTAACTTGTTAAAATTGTATTCCATCTTATTCACATTATTCAGTTTGCAAAGTTAATGAATAACATCAATTAGTAATTTGTATTTTTATATTTTAGCAAACGATATGAAAACAAGCAAAAACAAATCTTTAAATAGAAGAATTTTATCTTCCTCAGCATCAGTTGTAATCAGCCTTTCACTTGTTTTGTTTGTGGTTGGATTGTTAGGATTAATCCTGATAAATGCACAAAGACTATCAGATTATGTGAAAGAAAATGTTGGTTTCACTATCATGTTAAAAGATGGAATAAATGAGATTGAAAACTTGAAATTTCAAAAAATACTAGATGCGTCAGAGTTTGCAAAAAACACAACTTTTATTACAAAAGAGGAAGCGACTCAAAACCTTAAAGCCGATTTAGGAGAAGATTTTGTTGACTTTTTGGGATACAGCCCTTTACTTGCCTCTATTGATGTAAAACTAAATGCTGATTATGCAAACACTGATAGTTTACAACTCATCACAAATGAATTGATAGAAAACAACAATGTTTTTGAAGTATATTACCAAGAGGATTTAGTTGACAAACTCAATTCCAATGTAAATAAATTGTCATTATTTTTATTAGCATTTTGCATCTTGCTTTTCTTTATTGCATTTATATTAATTAACAATACAATACGGCTTTCAGTTTACTCAAAAAGATTTATTATCGGAACTATGAGACTAGTAGGAGCGACCAATAATTTTATTCAAAAACCATTTATTTCAAAAGGAATATACCAAGGAATTTACAGCTCAATTATTGCAATTTTTATGCTGATTGGCGCTATACAATTAGTGCAAACTGACACAGCCAATATGTTGAATATTGATGACTTAAAAATTATTGGAATTGTCTTCTTTCTAATTTTTACTTCTGGCTTATTTATTAGTCTTTTCTCAACTTATTTTGCTGTAAGAAAATTTATTAAACTTAACGAACACGAACTTTACAATTAAACTATCAATTATGGATTTTGCATTTTCAAAAAGGAATTACACACTATTAATTATCGGACTAGTTTTTATGGCTAGCGGACTAATTTTAATGATTGGAGGAGGATCAGAAGATCCAACAAAATTCTCTGATGCAATCTTTGATTTCCAAAGGTTAACTTTAGCTCCAATATTACTTGCAACAGGTTTTATTATTGAAATCTTTGCTATTATGAGTAAAAGCAAAGACGCTTAGTAAATGGAGATAATCAATGCTATAATCCTTGGAATAATCCAAGGGTTAACTGAATTTTTGCCAGTAAGTAGTAGCGGGCATTTAGAAATTGCAAAAGCAATTTTAGGAGAAGGAAAGGTTGGGGAAGAAAGCATGTTAATGACAGTAGTTCTTCATTTCGCCACAGCCCTTTCAACTATTTTTATTTTCAGAAAAGACTTAATATCAATTTTTGGAGGTCTCTTTCAATTTAAGAATAATGAATCCTTTCAATTCTCACTAAAAATTGTTTTATCAATGATCCCAGCTGCTTTGGTTGGAGTGTTTTTTAATGATGAAATAGAAGCTCTTTTTGGAGGTGCATTAACTTTAGTTGGCGTAATGTTATTGTTAACCGGGATATTGCTTTTTATGGCAGATCAGTCAAAAGCATCAGAAAAAAATGTAGGTATTAAAGAAGCTATACTTATTGGAATCTCACAAGCAATTGCAATTATCCCTGGAATATCTCGTTCAGGTGCAACAATTTCAACTTCAGTTTTATTAGGAATTGATAAAGAAAAATCAGCACGATTTTCTTTTTTAATGGTTATTCCTTTAATTTTTGGGAAAATGGCGAAAGATATTTTATCAGGGGGGATCTCTGAAACTGACACTAACTTTTTACCTTTGATAATTGGTTTTATTTTTGCGTTTTTCACTGGGATGTTCGCTTGTAAATGGATGATAAAATTAGTTAAGAATAGTCAGTTAAAATACTTTGCTTACTACTGTTTTGCTATTGGAGGGATAGTAATTGTAACACAATTTATCTAAATGGAAAAATTTCCAGAATCAGTTGAAGAATTTTTAAGTGGACAGGTTTTACTTATTGATAAACCTTTCGGTTGGACATCATTTGATGTGGTTAGAAAGGTAAAAAACCTCATAAGAAAAAAGTACAGTCTTAAAAAAATAAAAGTTGGACATGCTGGAACATTAGATCCTTTAGCAAGTGGACTTTTAATAGTGTGTACAGGTAAGTTTACAAAACGAATCTCAGAAATACAAGGACAAGAAAAAACATATACTGGGACAATTACTTTAGGAGGGACTACCCCTTCTTATGATTTAGAAACAGAAGTTGATGTTAATTATAAAACCTCCCACCTAACAGAAGGTTTGATTAAAGAAGCAACTAAAGAATTTATTGGAGAAATTGATCAGAAACCTCCAATTTATTCTGCATTAAAAAGAGGTGGGGAACGCCTTTATGAAAAAGCAAGGAGAGGTGAAAAGATAGAAATTGAAAGTAGAAAAGTAAGTGTTTCAAAATTTGAGATTTCCTCAATTGAAAATTTGAATGTACATTTTGAAATCAAATGTAGTAAAGGCACCTATATTCGTTCTATTGCTAATGATTTTGGAGCTGCACTAAACAGTGGGGGCTATCTTACTAAATTATGCAGAACTGCAATTGGAGATCACCAATTATCAGAGGGGTTTGACATAGAATCATTTGAAAAGCTGTTAAATAAGTAGTTTTACTTGACTTCTGCTTTTCAATGCATTATATTTGCAGACTTTAATTTAACCAAAATAATCAGATGAAATATAAATTGTCAATGTTCCAGTTTGACTTACCAGAAAAAAGAATTCCTAACAAACCAAATGCACATAGAGAAAATGCAAAACTGATGGTTTTAAATAGGGAAAATGGAGAAATAGAACACAAAAAAGTCTCTGATTTAAAAGATTATTTTGTTGAGGGGGATGTTGTTGTAATAAATAATACTAAAGTTTTCCCTGCAAGATTACACGCTAATAAAGAAAAAACTGGGGCTATGATTGAGGTCTTTTTGCTTAGAGAATTAAATCAAGAAAACAGACTTTGGGATGTATTAGTTGATCCGGCAAGAAAAATAAGAATTGGAAATAAATTATTTTTTGGAGAAAATGATGAATTAGTTGCTGAGGTAATTGATAATACAACATCAAGAGGAAGAACTTTAAGGTTCTTATTTGACGGAACTCATGAAGAGTTTAAAGAAACTATTACTGCACTAGGTGAAACTCCAATTCCAAAACACTTTGGCAGAGAAGCAACTGCTCAAGATGCTGAAAGATTCCAAACTATTTATGCAAAGCATGAGGGAGCAGTTTCTGCACCAACTGCAGGTCTACATTTTAATAAGATTTTAATGAAGCAAATGGAATTAAATGGAATAGAATTTGCTGAAACTACACTTCATGTTGGACTAGGTACTTTTAACGATATTATGGTAGAAGATTTATCTAAGCACAAAATGGAGTCTGAAGAAATTAGCATTCCTAAAAAAGCTGCTGAGCAAATTAATACTGCAAAAAGACAAAACAAAAGAATCTGTGCAATTGGGACAACTGTAATGAGAACTTTAGAGACATCCATATCAACAAAACTTGAAGTAATTCCATTTGAAGGTTGGACTAATTTATTTTTATTTCCTCCTTACAAACATAAAATTGCAAATTGTATGTTAACTAACTTTCATTTGCCAAAATCAGCACTTATGATGCAAGTGTCTGCTTTTTCAGGGCTCCCACTTTTGAAAAAAGCATACAAAGAAGCTATTAAAAAGAAATATAATTTCCATACTTATGGAGATGCAATGTTGATTATATAATAATGAAAAAAGTTGCTTTAATTGTTGCTGGAGGGGAGGGAGAAAGAATGAATTCCTCAATTCCTAAACAATTTTTACTACTAAACAGCTTGCCAATTTTGATGCGAACAATAAAACAATTTTCTCATTTTGATGAAATTGTTTTGGTTTTGCCCAACTCTCAATTTGAATGTTGGAATGAGTTATGTGTATCTCATAATTTTACGCAAAAACACATACAAGTTTCCGGAGGTGAAAGTCGTTTTCACTCTGTTAAGAATGGTTTAGAAAAGATAGACAATAACTCAATTGTTGCTATTCATGATGGAGTTCGTCCTTTAGTTTCTGCAAATTTAATAACCAACATAATTACTAAAACTAAAAATGGAATTGGCGTCATTCCTGTTGTTCCAGTTAAAGATTCTATTCGTAAAGTTAAGGGAGAGAATTCTACACAAATTGATAGAAGTAATTTGTACAAAGTGCAAACGCCACAATGTTTTTTAAGTGCAGATATTAAAGAAGCGTACACTCAGGAATTTTCGGAGTTTTTTACAGATGATGCTTCTGTGTTTGAGAGTAATGCTGGGAAAATTACAACAATTATAGGAGAAGAAAAAAACTTAAAAATTACTACTGAAGAAGATTTGAAGATTTCTGAAATTTTTATGCAATAACATCAACCTTTCCAAAGGGTTTTATCAAATTCACCCCAGGAATTTTCCCTTTTTCAAAAGTTCCTAAATTTTTAAAGCCCAGTGCTTCTGCTCCATTTTTACAAGATATTTTCAAAAGAGTATTCATATCAAAAGTTGAATTTTCTTGTATAATTTTTAATTCTTCCAAGATTGAAAGGGAATCATTTGAGGCTAAACTATCCGTGCCTACACAAAGTTTATCTGCATTAAAAATAGAGTAGTCTGGCAAGCGGTTTTCTATATACAAATTTGCCTTTGGACAAGTGCAATAATAATTTTCAGAAATATCTTCCTTCCTTGCGAATGTGTTATGGACAAACAACATTTTATTTAAGTTTAACTCCTTTAAAATATCTGAAGAACTATTTCTTTTTTCCCAGATATCTGAACTTGCATTTATATTATTCAACCAACTAAAAAAAGCTCCTGATTTATTTTCAAATAGTTCATTTTCTTCTTCAGTTTCCTGATTGTGTATAGTAATGATTTTATCATTATTATCAAATGAACCGCCAATTTCTTTCATTAATCTTGGAGGAACAGAAAAAGGAGCGTGTGGTGAGATTGTAGCACTCATTCCATTTTTTCTAAACTTATCTCTCAATGTTTTTGCTACAGAAATTATCTCTACTGACTTGGAGTTATTTACTCCAAAAACTTCAATAAAATTATAATATTCTAAATTTAGTTTCTGTTTTTGATTTAGCGTATCTGAGGTATTACAAATATCTCCAACTCCAACAATGCCGTTTTGTATCATTTGTTGTTCTGTTTGTTCAATTGCTTCTAAAATCTCCTCCTTACAGAAATTATTTCTCTGCTGAACAGTTCCTGCAAAATCCAAAAAACCTTTTCCTTTTTCAGCAACACCTTTTAAGTGAGAAAGCTCCAAATGACAATGCGCATTCACAAATCCAGGGCATAAAATTCCTTCAAAAATTTCTAGTTTGTTTTCAGGAACTTCACGCCTATTATTGAAAATAGCTAGCACTTCTCCTAAATCAGAGATTTGCAAAACCCCCTCTTTTATTGGGGGAATATTTAATGGATATAAATAATCAGCAGTTAAAAATCGCATAGCACAAAAGTAATATATCTTTGCAAACAATTATGGGTGAGAAAAAAGACATTAGAAACTTAAGTCTGGAAGAATTAATAGACTTTTGTGCGGCAAATAAATTACCAAAATTTAGAGCAAAACAAATTTGGGAATGGTTGTGGAAAAAAAGGGCAGTTTCATTTGAAGAAATGACATCATTATCAAAAGATATGAGAGAGTTTTTTAATTCAAATTTCAATATAAATGCTACTAAAATTCATAAAGCAGAAAGAAGTATTGATGGCACAATAAAATACAGTTTACAATTACATGATAAATTATTAGTTGAGGGGGTTTTAATCCCTTCCAAAAACAGATTAACCGCCTGTGTTTCATCACAAGTTGGGTGTAGTTTAGCTTGTAAATTCTGTGCTACAGGAACACTAAAATTAGAAAGAAACTTGACAGCTGCTGAAATTTATGATCAAGTTTTTATTTTAAATGAAGAAGCAATTTCTAATTTCGGGAAACCTTTATCCAACATTGTTTTTATGGGAATGGGGGAGCCATTATTAAACTATAATGCACTATTAAAAAGTATTCATTTTATTACAAAAGAGGAAGGGTTAGGTATGTCTCCGAAAAGATTAACAGTATCAACTGCTGGAATTTCAAAGATGATAATAAAGCTTGCAGATGATGAGGTTAGATTTAATTTGGCAATATCATTGCACTCTGCAAGCAACAGCAAACGAGACATTTTAATGCCCTTAAATCAAAAGGTTAAATTGGAAGAATTGCAGAATTCAGTTCAGTATTTTTATGATAAAACTGGGAGTAGAATTACTTACGAATATATTTTATTTAAGGATTTAAATGATAGTATGGAAGATGCACAAAAACTCGTTCAATTTGCGAAAGCTAGTCCTTGTAAGATTAATATTATAGAATACAATACGGTTGATGATTTGTCTTATGAAAAGGCATCAAATAAAATAACTGAAAATTTTATTAAATACTTGGAAGAGAAAAAGTTAATTGTAAATTTAAGAAAAAGTAAAGGGAAAGATATTGCTGCAGCTTGCGGGCAATTAGTAAACAAACTGAAATAACTTTTTAACAAAGAAAAAAGAAGCTTTTTTTGGTGTCTTTTCTTTGTATATTCGCAACTCTACTTTACAATTACTTTGTCAGCAATTAAAGATATAAAAGCACCTATTAAAAAGGAAATGAACTTGTTTGAAAGCAAGTTTAAAGATTCCTTAAAAAGTAATGTTTCATTACTTGATAGAATCATGCATTATGTTATTAAGCGAAAGGGGAAGCAAATGCGCCCTATGTTTGTTTTTCTATCAGCAAAACTTTTTGGGAAATTTGAAGAAAATACTTACAGAGCTGCTTCTATGATTGAGCTTTTGCACACTGCAACTCTCGTGCATGATGATGTAATTGATGAAGCAGATTTTAGAAGAGGTTTCTTTTCAATCAATGCGCTTTGGAAAAATAAAATTGCTGTTTTGGTTGGTGATTTTCTTTTAAGCAGAGGGTTGCTTTTAGCCATTAAACATGAGGAATTTGAACTCCTCAAAATAATGAGTACTGCAGTGCAAGACATGAGTGAGGGGGAACTTTTACAAATTGAAAAAGCAAGAAAATTAGATATTACCGAACAAGTATATTTTGATATTATTAGACAAAAAACAGCTACACTAATTGCTGCTTGTTGTGCAAGTGGTGCTAACTCAGTTGGAGAAAGTGCCGCCACTATTGAACAAATGAGGCTTTTTGGTGAAAAAGCAGGAATTGCTTTTCAGATAAAAGATGATTTATTTGACTATACCCATAGCCCTTTAATTGGGAAGCCTACAGGCATAGATATTAGAGAGCAAAAAATGACATTGCCTCTTATTTATACTCTTAATACTGTAGATAAAAAATTGAAGAATAAAATAATCAATATTGTAAAAAATCATCATAAAGATGACAAAAAAGTAGCTGAAGTAATTAGTATTGTAAAAGAAAATGGAGGACTTGAATATGCAGAAAAAGTAATGCATAATTATCATAATGATGCTCTAAATATCTTAAAGCCTTTCCATGAAAATGATGCTAAAAAATCATTGCAATTATTGTTGGATTATGTAGTTAACAGAAAAAAATGATACCTCAAGATACTATAGATAAGATATTTGATACTGTAAGGGTTGAAGAGATTGTAGGAGATTTTGTCGAACTCAAAAAAGCTGGTGTTAATTATAAAGGAAGATGTCCTTTCCATGATGAAAAAACCCCCTCATTTGTTGTTTCCCCCACCAAAGGAATTTACAAATGTTTTGGTTGTCAAAAAGGAGGGAATAGCATTAATTTTATACAAGAAGTACAGGGAGTTTCATACCCAGAGGCATTGAGATATGCTGCCGATAAATATAATATTGAAATTGAGGAACAAGAACTAACACCTGAACAAGAAAGCAGAATGTCGGCTAAAGAAAGTCAGTTTATTGCAACAAAATTTGCAAATGATTATTTTCAAGATATTCTGTGGAATACTGAAGATGGAAAGGCAATTGGGCTTAGTTACTTTAAAGAAAGAGGGTTTTCAGAAGAAACAATCAAAAAATTTGAGTTAGGGTATAGTCCAAAAAAAGCAAATTCTTTTGGAAAAGCGGCAATAAAAGCAGGATATGATACTGATGTTCTTGTAGCTTCTAGTTTAATTGGTAAAAATGAAAATGGAGAGAATTATGATAAGTTTAAAGATCGTACAATTTTCCCAATTCATTCATATACTGGAAAAGTAATTGGTTTTGGTGGAAGAGCTTTTAACCCTGATGCAAAATCAAAATACCTAAATTCTGGAGAAACTTTAATTTATGATAAATCTAAAGTTTTATATGGATTAAATTTATCAAAACAAGCAATAAGCAAGGCTGATAAATGCTTTATAGTTGAGGGTTATACGGATGTTATTTCTATGCATCAAAATGGAGTAGAAAATGTAGTTTCTGCATCTGGGACTGCTTTAGGCCCTCAGCAAATTCAACTTATTAAACGCTCAACAAACAATGTAACTTTACTTTTTGATGGTGATAAAGCTGGTGTAAAGGCAACTTTACGATCTATAGATTTATGCCTTAAAGCTGAAATGAATGTTAAAATTGTTTCGTTTCCTGATGGAGAAGATCCTGATTCATTAGCTAAAAATTTAAGCACAGAGAGGTTTCGTGATTTTCTTGAGGATAATGCTGTAAATTTTGTTGATTATTTAATAGAAATTTACAACTTAAAAAATACTAATGACCCTGCTCAAATTATTGAGATAAAAAAGAAAATCATACAATCTATTTCAGAAATTCCAGATGTATTTAGTAGAGAAGAGTATTGTAAAATCTATCATCAAAAATTAGGAATTGATGAGGTTAAATTAATAGAACAAGTAAATAAAGCAAGAGCAAGAGTTTCTAGCTCCCCAAGCAGAAACCTAGCCCAAAAAAAACCTTCTTCAACTAAAAATAAACTTGATAAAAATCCTGAAAATAAATTACAGAAACAAGAGGAAGAAATTCTTAGATTGTTAATTAATTACGGAAACGAAACATTTATTATTGAGGAGGAGGAAGAAAGTGTTGCGGCAATGATTATAAATGAATTGAAAGATGATGGGATAGAGTTTTCAACTCCAATTTTTAATGAATTGTATCAAAAAATAATTGCGAAAATAGAAACCACTGGATTTATTAGTAATACGGATTTTATCAATAGTAGTAAAGAAAGTATAAGTAGCCTAGCAGTAAATTTAATTGCCAACCCACATACTATTAGTGGAAATTGGGAAGAAAGACATAAAATTTATACCGGACTTGAAAGTCAGAAGATGAAAAAAACTACTGAGAAAGCAATTCTTTCATTAAAAAAAGGAATAGTGGACTTAGAAATAGCTAATCTTCAAAAAGAAATAAAAGAAGGAACAATAGATGCAGAAGGAATAAAGAAATTGAGTGAACTTACAAAAATTAAAACTCAAATTGCTAAACTTTTAGGCAGAAATATTGGCTAGAGTAATCCTAATATTATGCTGCTGCCTAGTTTCAATAAATACAAAAGCTCAAAATTTTGATTACGAAAAACTAGGTGACAACTTACAAATAGCACTGCCAGTAAGCGCATTTGCTTCAACATTTATTTGGAAAGACAATCAAAAAGCACAATCACAATTCATGAAAACCATGGGAACTTCCTTTATAGTGACGCATGGGTTAAAAATATTAATCAATAAAGAAAGGCCAAATGGTGGAGATTACAGTTTCCCCTCAGGGCACACATCAGCAGCCTTTACTGGAGCAGCATTTATTGATAAAAGGTATGGTTATAAAGTAGGTGTCCCCGCTTATTTGCTAGCGTCATTTGTTGGATGGAGTAGAGTAAATGCAAATAAACACGATTATTGGGATGTGCTTGGAGGTATCATTATTGGATACGGAAGCGCCTATATTTTTGCTAAACCAATAAATAAAAAAGTTGGACTTGGGATAAGTCATATTGACAACTCAAATACCTTATCGCTACATCTTAGTCTGTAAATCTCTTATCATTAATTGCAAGCTTTTCCTGCCATTCCATTCATTTTCATTTATCGAATAACAAATATCAAACTCTTGATAATCTTTAATATTTTTAAAAAATTCTCCCATTCCAAATCCAATACCAGCAAGTGATCCTACAGTTGTTTTGGCATTTATTCTTAAATGAGATTTATCGGCTCCTATTTGCTTTCCATAACCATTATCCACTACATTTCTACTTACAAAAACTGGGGATAAATTCTGAGGGCCAAAGGGAGAGAATTGTTTTATAATTCTAAAAAGCTTATCATCTATATTATTTATATCTATTTCCATATCTATCTCAATTTTAGGGGATAATTGATCATCTGTAATAGTTTCAGAAACTGCAATTTCAAATGCATTAATAAATTCTTGGAGGTTTTCTTTTTTAATACTTAATCCGGCAGCATATTTATGACCACCAAATTTTTCGCACAAATGAGAACATTTAGAAATTGCTTCATACAAATCAAAATCATGAACCGAACGAGCAGAACCAGTAAGTAGACCCTCTTTTTCAGCCAATACAATAGTGGGTTTGTAGTAGTTTTCAATCAATCGGGAAGCAACTATACCAACCACTCCCTTATGCCAATTTTGACTAAAAACAACTGTTGATTTTTTATTTACATCAATCATTCCCAGAGCCTCTTTAGTGATATTTTGATCAAGAGTTCTCCTTGTTTTATTGTTCTCCTCTATCACATCTGCAAAAGATTTTACTTTTACATAGTCGGTTTCAACCAAAATTTCAACCGCCTTTTTTGCATGATCAATTCTTCCTGCTGCATTTATTCTAGGAGCAATTCCAAAAACAACATCTGTAATTGTAAGCTCCTTAGTTTTAGCTGCAGCATCCATCAATGCTTTTAAACCAATTCTGGGTTGAGAGTTTATTTGTTTTAAACCGTAAAACGCAAGAACTCTATTCTCTCCAGTCATTGGGACAATATCAGCCCCAATACTTACAGTTAATAAATCCAAAAACTCTACAATCTCAGTAAAGGGAATGCTATTACTTTCACAATAAGCCTGAATAAATTTAAACCCAACTCCACAACCTGAAAGTTCTTTAAAGGGGTAATCGCAATCTGATTGTTTTGGGTTTAAAACCGCTATTGCATTAGGGATTTTTTCGCCAGGAGTATGATGATCACAAATAATAAAGTCTATTTTTTTTTCATTAGCATAATCAACTTGATTAACTGCACGAATACCACAATCTAAAGCAATAATTAACGCAAAATTATTATCCTTTGCATAATCAATTCCTTTTAATGAAATTCCATAACCTTCTTCATACCTACACGGAATGTAGTACTCAATATTTTGATTGAATTTTTTTAAAAACGAATACATCATTGCTACTGATGTTGTCCCATCAACATCATAATCACCATAAACTAAAATCTTCTGATTTTTAGCAATAGCATCTTCAATTCTAGCCACTGCTTGTTGCATGTTTTTCATCAGAAATGGATTGTGTAAATGTTCTATTTCTGGTCTGAAAAATAATTTTGAATCTTGAAAAGTTGTAATTCCTCTTAAAACTAAAAGATGAGCAATAATTTTAGAAACATTTAACTCTTTAGCAAGGTCTTTAACTAATGAACTGTCTGCTATTTTTATTTCCCACCTTTTTCCCATTAACGCATAATCTTTGTTTGAGTAAGAATCGAATATTTATGAATTAACTCAAAAATTTCTGCAATCATTTGCTCATCAATTCCTAACTCTTTTGCTAATTGTTTACTGTTGTGTAATATGTCAAACCATCTTTCAATTTGGAAAATAGTAAGTTGATTTTTGGCTTTAAAATTTGCAATTTCTTCAACAATTTTTTTTCTATCATTTAGTATTGATACAATCTTATTGTCTAACAAATCAATTTGATTTCTAAAATTTAACAATTCATTTCTAAAGACCTCATCTCTTAATTTAGTGTCTCTAACTACTAAGTTGTTCAAAATCTCTTTTAAGTGATTGGGTGGGATTTGTTGGTCTGCATCACTCAATGCAGCTGTAGGGTTGTTATGAGTTTCTATCATCAATCCGTCCAAATTAATATCCATTGCTGTTTGCGAAACATCTTCAATTAAAGCAGCCGAACCCGCAATATGTGAGGGGTCGCAAATAATTGGTAAATCCCTAACTTCTTCCCTTAATTTTATAGGTAATTCCCATTTTGGATCATTTCTAAAAGCAGACTTTTCATAAGAATAGAACCCTCTATGGATTGCAGATAATTGCTTAACTCCAACTTTATTCAAGCGTTCAAAAGCGCCAAGCCATAACCCCAACTCTGGGTGAATAGGATTTTTTACAAAAACAGGTATATCAACTCCTTCTAATGCTTCAGCAATTTCTTGCACATAAAATGGATTTACAGTTGTTCGTGCTCCTATCCAAAGCATATCAATTCCAGCTTCCAAACAAAGTTCAACATGTTTGGCAGTAGCAACCTCAGTAGCAACTTTTAAGTGGGTCTCTTGTTGTACTTTTTTTAACCAATTTAATGCACATTTTCCTCTTCCTTCAAAAGAATTTGGCTTTGTTCTTGGCTTCCAAACTCCTGCTCTAAAAACATCTGTTGTATTTTTTATTGCATGTGCTATTTTCAGTACTTCCTCTTCAGATTCTGCACTACAAGGCCCAGCAATTACAAATGGTTTTTTTGATATGAATTTCTCTATCTTCATTTTTTTCCTTCAACAATAATTACAAATTCACCTTTAGGTTTTTTAGTTCCAAAATGCACTAATAATTCTGAAATTGTACCTCTAATTGTTTCTTCAAACATTTTACTTATTTCTCTTGAAACTGATGCTTTTCTTTCTTCTCCAAAATATTCTGCAAACTGGGAAATGGTTTTAATAACTCTATGTGGGGATTCGTAAAAAACCATAGTTCTACTTTCATCTACTAAGAGTTTTAATCTTGTTTGTCTCCCTTTTTTAACAGGTAAAAAACCTTCAAAAACAAATTTTTCGTTTGGCAAACCGGAATTAACAAGTGCAGGGACAAATGCAGTTGCTCCTGGCAAACAATCTACTTCTATTTCATTTTTCACACATTCTCTAACTAATAAAAATCCAGGATCAGAAATTGCAGGCGTACCAGCATCTGAAATAAGCGCAAATGTTTCTCCAGATTTAATTCTATCAATATATTTTGCTAAAACCTTATGCTCATTATGCATATGAAAAGATGCCAAAGGAGTCTGTATGTCATAATGGGAAAAAAGTTTTTTTGAAGTTCTGGTATCCTCAGCCAAAACTAAATCTACATCCTTAAGTAATCTCAATGCTCGTAAAGTTATATCTTCTAAATTCCCAATTGGAGTCGGTATTATATACAATTTTGACATCTTACAAAACTATAGAAATAGTGGGTAAAATTCTAACTTAGGAGAGATTCTTATTGTTGGTGCTGGTAAATGAATATAATTCAGCCAATGCTTTACTTTTTTTCCTGTTGGAGAATCCCATTTCTTTAGCATTTTGGGTATATCATAATCAAAAGCAATGTACCACTCATTTTCCCCTCCTGTTTTAGTGAAATTTTCATCCAAATACTGACTGTCATCAATTCCAAAACCAACTGCAACATTCAGCCAATCGGGCCAACAACAATTTTCTGTAAAATGATTTACATCAAAAGTTATCCAATAGGTTTGGTTTGGGTAATCATCTTGCCAACCATATTTATTAGTTTCTTTTCCTCTTTGTTTATCTAAATCCCAATAAATATTTGAGCGTTTATAATATGAAAACTTAAAATTAATCGATTTTAAATCATCATTATAATACTGAGCAACAGGCCACAATGCCCCAGCTGTTCCTAATGCTAAATCCCATTTACTAAATCCCCAATAAGGTGCATAAGCATCTTTCATTTCGATTGCCAATTGTAAGCCAGACCCAAATGCAGCACCATACCAAAGTGATTGTTTTTCATTCATTCCAGCCCATTTCATAGAGGAAGAAAAAATATCTGCAGCCTCCAAGCCCCCCATAAAATGCCCAACTTTATCTACATTTAAAGCATAAGTCAAATCTGCTCCATTATCAAAATGGAAAGGAATTTGTTTCTCACTCCACCAAGAATTTTGGATATACCAATACGAACCACCCAAAGTAGCCCCCAAACTACTTCCCACAATAAAAACTCTCTTTTTATTTACCTTGGAAGTGTCTTTCTGAGAAAAAATTTCTTGAGAAAATAGCAACAGAAAACCTACTAAAAACAAACTTTTAAAATTCATAAATTTTGAAATTGCTTTTTATACTTTTGTTAGCAAACTTAATAAAAGAAATTAGCACTAATGTTTTTAGAATCACAAATAAATCGTCCTATGCAAAAAGGGAGCATTGAAGTAATTTGTGGATCAATGTTCTCTGGGAAAACTGAGGAACTTTTAAGAAGACTGAAAAGAGCAGAGTTTGCGAAACTTAAAATATCCGTTTTTAAACCTAATGTTGATGTTAGGTATGACAACAAAAAAGTCGTTTCTCACGATTCAAATACAATAGTTTCTACTCCTATAAATAGTGCTTCAGAAATCCTTGACTTAGTAAATGATTCAGCGGTGATTGCTATTGATGAAGCACAATTTTTTAATTCTGATTTGGTTGGTGTTTGCAACACTTTAGCAAATGAGGGAAAAAGGGTTATTATTGCCGGTTTGGATATGGATTTTTTAGGGAAACCTTTTGGCGTGATACCTCAACTTTTAGCGGTAGCAGAACATGTAACAAAAGTACACGCAATTTGTATTGATTGCGGTTCAATTGCAAATCATTCTTTTAGGCTTACTAAAAATAAAGAACTGGTTCGGTTAGGAGAAAAAGATGAATACAAACCACTTTGTAGAAAATGCTTTTCTGAGAATATTTAATGAAAACTGCTAACGAAACTATATTACATATTGACCTTACAAAATTAGAGCAAAACTTTGATTACTTTAAATCCATCCTAAAGCCTGAAACCCAAATTATTGCTGTAGTTAAGGCTTTTGCATACGGACATGGTGATGTAAAAATTTCAAAAAAATTAGAAAAATTAGGTATTTATGCGTTATGGGTGTCTGATTTTGAAGAGGGGGTTTCGCTTAGAATTGCTGGGATAAAAAGTAAGATAATTGTGGCAAATCCAGGGATTAAAAGCTACAATGAAATTATAAAACACAAACTTGATGTTGTAATTTACAATCAAAAATTACTTGACTTATATTGTTCTAAAAACGACAATGTAAATATTCATATCAAGTTCAATACCGGAATGAATCGTTATGGTTTTGATGCAAATGAAGTAAGCTCCATAACTAACAAAATGAATAATAATTCTCATCTCAAATTACTATCAGTTTGCTCACATTTAGCAGCTTCAAGCAATAAAGAGAAAAAAGAGTTTACACTTTCTCAAATTAAATTATTTAAAGAAATTATTTTTGATTTTAAAACTAAAAGCAAGCAGGAGTTTTACACTCATATTTTAAACTCAAATGGTGTTTTAAATTTTAACGAACACCAAATGGGAATGGTCCGTATAGGAATTGGGCTTTATGGATCCAATGAAGATGAAAATTTAAACCAAATAAGCTCACTCAAAAGTGTAATCACACAGATAAGAAAAGTAAGAAAGGGAGATTTTATTGGGTATAACAACACTTTTAAAGCCGAAAGAAACATGAAAATAGGTATTGTTCCTGTTGGCTATGCTGATGGGCTAAATAGGCAGTTTAGTAATGCCGTTGGGAGTGTTTTTATTAAAAAAGCAGAATGCAAAATTATTGGAAAAATAAGTATGGACAGTTTTGCTATTGATATCTCAAATATATCTACAAAATTAGGTGATGAGGTAGAGATTTTTGGAGAAAATTTACATGTAACCACTATTGCAAAGAAAATAAACACTATCCCTTATGAGATTTATTCAACTTTAAACAGAAGACTTAAACGAATTTATTCTGACTCGTAACGACTATAAATTGTGTACAGAAAAATGTATGCAATTGTCAAAATAAAGATAAAAAAGTAAGAATCAACAAGCATCAAAAACATGAAAGAAAGAGGTAATAATGACCTATGAATTCCATCTTTTTTTCTGAATAATTCTTTAATTTGATGATAAAAGATGAATAGAAGTAATCCCAATCCTAAAATTCCAAGCTCAAACCAAACATATATATATTGATTATGCGGTGTGGTGTGCTTGTCAAAATAATGCCCACTTTTAACTTCATTTTCAAAAATTGTTCCAAAACTTCCTGTGCCATAACCCAAAATTGGCTTTTCTAAAATTCTATTAAATGATTCTCTAACAAAAACATAGCGAATATCTTCAGGTTTCCCCTCTCCTCTATCACCTTTATTTGCAATTATATTTGAAACAGCATCAAATCTATTCTTGTAAACTTTAGTTGTTTTATAAACTATAAATTGAAAAGAAAAAAGTAAAATAATAAACGCGAGTAATCTAAGGAAGTTCTTTCGATTATAATATATAATATAAAACAGTGCTGATAAATTAAATATCACTTGTCCTGCTCTACCTCTTTCAGTAAAAATACTTAATGCATAAACTACAATAAATATCATTAATAAATAATTATATTTTGTTTTCTTCTCTATCAGAATATACAATGAAAGTATAACCGATAAAGCTAAAATAACATTATGATAATTATACGTAATGAAAGCCGCATTTCTCCATGAAACTTGAATGAAGCTTAAATACTCACCTAAAGGTTGAATAATATTGTTATTAATCAAAATTGCAGCTAAAGCAGAAATAAAGGCTGTCCCTAGAAAAGCCATAACGCTTCTTTTAATCGTAAGTTGACTAATAGCAATAGTTGCTAAAATTGGGAATACCAATAAAAGTGCTAATCTTTGAAATTGCCACTCAGCATTTAGATGAGTGTTCCCCCACAACATTCCTAGTCCATATAAGGCAATCAAAGCAAAAATAGATAACATCCATTTTG
>ENA-ORDR01000600-ORDR01000600.1-marine-metagenome-genome-assembly--contig:-NODE-600-length-18264-cov-7.563150_pt1 | contig 18264 bp, 16 predicted proteins | sample MGYA00240993_ERZ508538 | MGnify/ENA primary metagenome ERZ508538 (study PRJEB26207, sample SAMN05421999) | marine metagenome | isolation source: Monterey Bay, California, USA | place: USA:Monterey Bay... | reverse complement strand
AATTAAATTATAGGAGTTGGAGATATGATGCTTGGTACTAACTATCCTTCTAAATCATATTTACCACCTGAAGGCACTAATTTATTTGAGAATGTTGATAGTATTCTTAAAAGTGCAGATGTAACTTTCGGTAATTTAGAGGGCACAGTATTAAATTCTGGAGGTACAGTAAAAAAATGTGGAGATCCTTCACTTTGTTATGCATTTAGACAGCCAGAGTATTTAGTTGATCAATTAGTAAATGCTGGATTTGATATTTTATCAATAGCAAATAATCATGTTGGGGATTTCGGATCTACAGGAAGAGAAAACACAGTCAATGTATTAAATGAAAAGGATTTTTGTTTTGCGGGCATAGAGTCTATTCCATGGGATACAGTAACTATTAATAATGTAAAGATTGGCTTTTGTGCTTTCTCTCCTAACAGTAAAACAATTCAAATATCAGACCAGAAGTATGCAAATGAATTGGTTAGATTTTTAGATTGTCTTTGTGATGTTGTAGTGGTAAGTTTTCATGGAGGAGGAGAAGGCTCTGATAGAACACATATTACAAGAGAAACAGAATATTGTTATGGAGAAAATAGAGGGAATCCATATAAGTTTTCACATGAAGTCATTGATAATGGGGCAGATATTGTTTTTGGCCATGGGCCACATGTTACAAGAGCAATGGAAATATATAACGATAGACTGATTTGTTATTCATTGGGTAATTTCTGTACTTATAAAAGATTTAATCTAAAGGGAGTAAATGGAATAGCTCCAATAGTTGAAGTAAATATAAATAAAACAGGAGAATTTATAAGCGGCAATGTAATTTCAATTAAACAAATTGGAGAAGGAATTCCTGTTATTGATAAGGATCAAAAAGTTTTAACTGAAATTAAAAATTTAATAGCTTCAGATTTCCCTGAAAGTAAAATTGTTTTTAATGGATCATATTTTACTAAAGTAAAGTAAATAAAATTATGTACGGAAAATTACAATCTCAATTACAAGAGGAACTTCAAAACATAAAAGAAGAAGGTCTATATAAAGACGAAAGGGTGATTACAAATCCCCAAGGTGCACTTATTAAAGTGAGTACAGGAGAGGAGGTGTTAAATTTTTGTGCAAACAACTATTTAGGTTTGTCTTCTCATCCAGAAGTAATTCAGGCTGCAAAAGACACTTTAGATACACATGGTTATGGTATGTCTTCCGTTCGTTTTATTTGTGGTACGCAGGATATTCATAAAATTTTAGAGGAAAAATTATCTGCCTTTTTAGGTACAGAAGACACTATTTTATATGCAGCAGCTTTTGATGCGAACGGGGGTGTTTTTGAACCTCTCTTTTCTGCAGAAGATGCAATTATTTCAGATGAATTGAATCATGCTTCTATTATTGATGGTGTCAGATTATGTAAGGCAAAAAGATACCGTTATAAAAATAACGATATGGAAAGTTTGGAAGATCAATTGAAACTTTCACAAGAGCAAAGAAATAGAGTTATTGTAACGGATGGAGTTTTCTCTATGGATGGTTATTTGGCACAATTGGATAAAATCTGTGATTTGGCCGAAAAATATGATGCACTTGTAATGGTGGATGATTCTCATTCTACAGGATTTGTTGGTAAAACAGGTAGAGGAACCCATGAGCATTGTAATGTTATAGGAAGAGTAGATATTATTACTTCTACTTTGGGAAAAGCACTTGGTGGCGCAATGGGTGGTTTTACTTCAGGACGTAAGGAAATTATAGATATGTTGCGTCAGAGATCCCGTCCGTATTTATTTTCTAATTCTTTAGCTCCGTCTATCGTTGGGGCTGCTACAAAGGTAATCGAATTACTTTCAGACTCAACAGATTTAAGAGATGCATTAGAGGAAAACACTCAGTATTTCAGAGAAAAAATGACATCTGCAGGTTTTGATATAAAAGAAGGAGTACATCCTATTGTTCCTGTTATGTTGTATGATGCAAAACTATCACAGGAAATGTCTAATCAACTATTACATGAAGGAATATACGTTATTGGATTTTTCTTTCCTGTTGTGCCAAAAGAGAAAGCTAGAATCAGAGTTCAGATTTCCGCAGCACATTCCAAAGCAGATTTAGATAAAGCAATACATGCCTTTACTAAGGTAGGAAAAGAGATGAAAGTAATTAATTAAGATAAATTGTTAAAATTTTGAGGCAGGAAAAAAAATAAATGTATTTTTGCAGACCTTTTTAACAGGATAAAAAATAAATATTGTGGATACATTAAGTTATAAAACATTATCATCTAATAAAGAAACAGCCAACAAAGAGTGGTTTATCGTAGATGCTGAGAATCAAATTTTAGGTAGGATGTCTTCTAAAATCGCTATGATTTTAAGAGGGAAACACAAAACAAACTTTACTCCTCATGCAGATTGTGGTGATTATGTAATTGTTATAAATGCTGATAAAGCAATCATGACAGGGAGAAAAATGGAAAACAGAGAAATCTTTAGCCATACCGGTTACCCAGGTGGTCAAAAAAGAATTACTCCAATTCAAATGTTAGAAAAAGATGGTACATCTTTAGTAAAACATGCGGTTAGAGGCATGCTTCCTAAAAACAAATTAGGAGCAGCTATTCTTAAAAATCTTTATATTTACACAGGGACTGATCACGATCAAGAGGCTCAGAAACCAACATTAATTAACTTAAACGATCTTAAGTAATATGGAAACAGTTCATACTATAGGAAGAAGAAAAGCGTCTGTTGCAAGAATTTATGTAACAAAAGGTAAGGGTAATATTGTTGTAAATGGAAAAGATTATAAAGAATATTTTCCGTTAGAAACACTTCAATATAAATTAAATCAACCATTTAAAGTTGTTGAACAAGAAGGGAAGTTTGATATTAAAGTAAGTGTAAATGGTGGAGGAATTAACGGACAAGCAGACGCTATCAAATTAGCTATTGCTCGTTCTCTTTGCGAAATTGATATTGAAAATAGACCGTCATTAAAGGCAGAAGGATTGCTTACAAGAGATCCAAGAGTGGTGGAAAGAAAGAAACCAGGACAGAAGAAAGCAAGGAAGAAATTCCAGTGGGTTAAAAGATAAAATTATATTATTAATCAATGTTTAGCATCTAAACTAATAGGACAAGTCAAAATAACTTCTACCAATTAGTTGATTAAACCAAAAAAGAAAGTAAACATGTCAAGAACAAACTTCAAAGAATTATTAGAAGCAGGTGTACATTTTGGTCACCTCAAAAAGAAATGGAATCCAGGAATGACTCCTTATGTATTTATGGAGAGGAATGGAATATATATTATCGATTTAAACAAAACGGTTAGCATGCTTGATGAAGCTGCTGCTGCAATGAAACAAATTGTAAAATCTGGAAGAAACATATTATTTGTTGCTACCAAAAAACAAGCTAAAAATATTGTTGCTGAATATGCAAAATCGGTCAACATGCCTTACATAACTGAAAGGTGGCCTGGGGGGTTGTTAACTAATTTTGCTACCATCAGAAAATCCATCAAAAAAATGGAAACGATTGATAAAATGGGAGTTGATGGAACTTTAGATACTTTATCTAAAAGAGAAAGATTACAAATTTCGAGAACTAGAGAAAAGTTAGAAAGAAATTTAGGGAGTATTGCAAAAATGAATAGAATGCCATCAGCAATCTTCATTGTAGATATTAATAAAGAACATATTGCTGTGGCTGAATCTGGGAAACTTGGTATTCCTACTATTGCTATGGTAGATACTAATTCAAATCCTAATTTAATTACTTACCCTATTCCTTCAAATGATGATTCTTCAAAATCAATTAGAAAAATTATGGAAACGGTAACTGATGCTGTAAAAGAAGGATTAGCTGATAGAGATCAAGCGATAGCTGAGAAAGCAAAGCAAAAAGCAGACAAGAAAGCTGCTGAAGAAAAAGTTGTTGAAGAGAAAAAAGAAGAAAAAACAGAATAATAAAAACGAAAATGGCAGATATTAAAGCAGCTGATGTAGCTACATTAAGAAAACAAACGGGCGCAGGAATGATGGATTGTAAAGTAGCATTGGTAGAAGCTAATGGTGATTTTGATGCAGCTATTGATGTACTTAGAAAGAAAGGGCAAAAAGTTGCGGCTAAAAGAGCAGATAGAAATGCCTCAGAAGGAGTAGCTATTACAAGAATTAATTCAGACAGTACTGCTGGTATTGCAATTGTTTTAGCGTGTGAAACAGACTTTGTAGCTAAAAATGATTCTTTTAAAAATTTAGCTGGTCAGTTTGCAGATATTGCTTTAAATCATACTAATAAAGATTCATTTATGTCATCTGATTTTGGGGGTATTACTGTAGCAGATAAATTAATTGAACAAACAGGAGTTATTGGTGAAAAATTAGATATTTCATCTTTCGAAAGAGTAGAAGCAAATTATGTAGGATCTTATACTCATGGAGTTAAAATTGCTGTTTTAGTAGGTCTTAATAATTCAGTTGATAATACGGATATTTTAGCTAAAGATTTAGCAATGCAAGTAGCGTCAATGGGAGCTACAACCTTATCGTATAAAGATTTTGATGATGAATTTGTCACTAATGAAACTGAAGCAAGAATTGCTGTAATTGAAAAAGATAACATAGAATTAGGAAGACTAGGGAAAACATTAAAAAATGTTCCTAAGTATATTTCAATGTCACAACTTACAGATGAAGTAATGTCAGAAGCGAAATCTGAAATTGAAGCTCAGTTACAATCTGAAGGAAAGCCGGAACAGATTTGGGATAAGATTGTTCCAGGTAAAATGGACAGATTTATTTCTGACAACACTACCTTAGATCAGGAACAATGTTTGTTAGATCAGAACTTTATTAAGGATGAAAGTAAAAGTGTTGCTGATTACATTAGCAGCTATGGAGATGTTAATGTAAGTAGTTTTAAAAGAGTATCTTTAGGGTAAACTCTTAGATAAATATAGATATTTAAAAACCACTCTTTTAAGGTGGTTTTTTTATTTTCAAAATATTTCTACATTTTTTTAGAATTACTTATATTTGGGCAACTTTTTTATCACCTTATGAAATATAATAGAATACTTCTTAAACTAAGTGGAGAAGCATTGATGGGAGATCAGAATTATGGTATTGATTCCGATAGACTTTCTGATTATGCAAAAGAAATAAAGCAAATTGTAGATCAAGGAATCCAGGTTGCAGTTGTGATTGGTGGAGGAAATATTTATAGAGGAATACAATCGGAGGGAGCTGGTTTTGACAGGGTACAGGGAGACTATATGGGTATGTTAGCAACAATAATAAACGGTATGGCTCTTCAATCAGCGTTAGAATCTTTAGAAGTGCAAACAAGGCTTTTAACTGCAATTAGAATGGAACAAGTTGCTGAACCTTTTATTAGAAGAAAAGCGACTCGCCATTTAAATAAAGGTAGAGTTGTAATTTTTGGAGGAGGTACAGGAAATCCGTATTTTACTACAGATACCGCTGCTACACTTAGAGCTATCGAAATTGAGGCGGATGTAATACTGAAAGGAACTAGAGTAGATGGAATTTTCACTGCTGATCCAGAAAAAGATTCTACTGCTACTATGTATGAAACTATCTCTTTTGATGAAGTGTTTCAGAAAGAGTTAAATGTGATGGATTTAACAGCCTTCACATTATGTAAAGAAAACAATTTACCCATAAAAGTATTTAATATGAACACAGAAGGAAATCTGCAAAAGATTTGTAATGGTGAAAATATTGGAACACTTGTAAAATTTTAATATTATGAATGAAGAGATTGAATTAATTTTAGATCTTGCTGAAGAGCAAATGAAAGAATCTATTTCTAGATTAGAGAGTGTTCTTTCAAAAATTAGAGCTGGAAAAGCTTCCCCTCAAATGTTATCAGCTGTAAAAGTTGATTATTATGGAGCAATAACTCCACTTACTCAGATGGCAAATATAAATACTCCAGATTCTCAAACTATTTCTATACAACCATTTGATAAAAGTATAATCGGAGATATTGAGAAAGCAATTGTAGAAGCAAATTTAGGATTAAATCCAATGAATAATGGAGATCTAATTATTATAAACGTTCCTGCACTTACTGAAGAAAGACGTAAAGAATTAGTAAAACAAGTAAAATTGGAAACAGAAAATTGTAAGGTTAGTATTAGAAATGCTAGACAAAGATCTAATGAAGAAGTCAAAAAATTAGCTAAAGATGGTTTATCTGAAGATATGGCAAGAGATGCTGAATCTAGCGTGCAAAATTTGACAGATAGATTTATTGTAATTATAGAGAAACATTTTACTGATAAAGAAAAAGATGTAATGACTATTTAGGACTCTCCTAAATATTGAAGAATAAGGATTTTCACATTCCCTTTCATTCACTATACCACAAAATGCCAAAAATATCCGACATAATTTTAAAAGGTAGATTTCTTATACTCATTCTATTTATAGGAATTGTTACTTTAATGATACAATTTGCAAAAGATGTAAAACTATCTTATGAGGTTGCAAAAATCCTCCCTTCGGATGATCAAACATATATTGATTATGAAGATTTTAAATCCGAATTTGGGGAAAGTATGAATACAATAGTGATTGCTGTTCAGGATGTAGATTTTTTTGATAAGGATCATTTAAAGGCTTGGAACAGTTTTGGAGAAGACATAGAATCTATTGAAGGGATAGACCGTGTAATAAATATTACACAATTACCAATACTTGCAACTGACTCCATAAAACAAAAATTTATTTATAATAGTTGGTATCATTCAGATATGACTGAAAGTGAGGTAGAGAATGCAGTTGAATTACTGAAAGATCAGAAGATATATAAGGGAAAGTTTTACAATAAGGATGCTAACTCAGGTATTATGTTGGTAGACATTAATAAAGAAGTATTAGCGTCTCCTCAAAGAAAAAATGTAATTGATAGAATTATTGCATCCGGAGATATATATAGTTCTAAGTTAAATAATATTGATGTAAAGTATTCGGGACTTCCGTATATTAGAACGAAAGAATCCATAAAGATTAAGGATGAGGTATCATTATTTATACTTTATACTCTTTTGATAACCTCTTTTATTTTGTTATTGTTTTTCAGATCTTTTAAGGCTACTTTTATTTCTATTGTTGTTGTATTAGTAGGTGTTATTTTCTCTTTTGGTATAATGGGAATTCTAAATTATGACATAAATCTTTTATCAGCACTTGTACCACCAGTTATTATTGTAATTGGTATTCCGAATTGTATATTTCTGATAAATAAATACCATATAGAGTTTACGAAAAACAAAAATAAAGATCAGTCTTTACATGTGATGATAAGTAAAATAGGAAACATTACATTACTTACAAATTTAACTACTGCTTCAGGATTTGCGGCATTTACACTGACAAAAAGCGAAACACTTCAAGAGTTTGGTCTAGTAGCTGCTATTAGTATTATTTTCATCTTTATTATTTCTTTATTGTTAATTCCCATTTGGTTTTCATTCTTTAGAGAACCAAAATTGAGACACACAAGACACCTTGATAAGAAGTGGGTACTATATGTTGTTGAGATGTTTTCGAATTGGATAAAAAACAAAAGGAATGTAATTTATATCTTCTCAGGGATATTAACAATTATTGGTCTTTTTGGATTGTCTATGGTACAAACTACCGGAAATGTTACAGATGATTTATCCAGAAATGGAGATGTATATAATGATTTTAAGTTCTTTGAAGATAATTTTGGAGGGGTAATGCCACTAGAAATTATTATAGATTCGAAAGATACAAATGGTATTTATAAAGCATCATTTATGTCCAACATACAAAAGATACAAGACGAGTTGAGTACCTATGAAGAGTTTTCTCCATCAGTTTCATATATTGAATTTGTAAAGTACGCAAATCAAGCATATAAAGATGATGGAGAAAAGTATTTTACTCTACCTCAAAAAATGCTCTTACCAAGGTTACGATCTATGTTAGATAAATCTGAAGAGATAAATAGTTTAGATATAATTTTGACAGATGAGATAAATTCTAAGGTAAGAATCTCATTACGAATGAATGATCTTGCAACACCACAGATGGATACCATTTTAAGTAAGTTAAGACCTAAGATTAACTCTATCTTTCCACCAGAAGAATTTGATGTAGTAATTACAGGAATGAGTAGAGTGTTCTTGGAGGGTACAAAATATTTGGTAGGAAACTTAGCATATAGTTTGCTCCTTGTAATTCTACTAATCTCTATTTTTATGGCTTGGATGTTCCGTTCGTCCAGGATGGTAATTGTTTCCTTAATTCCAAACCTAATTCCGCTACTACTTACAGCTGCAATTATGGGATATTTTTCTATTCCAATAAAGCCATCAACTATTTTGGTGTTTAGTATTGCATTTGGTATTTCTGTTGATGACACTATCCATTTCTTAGCAAAATATCGACAAGAATTAATTGCAAGTAATTGGCATATTAAGAAATCCGTTTTTAATGCTTTAAAAGAAACAGGAGTAAGTATGATTTATACTTCAGTAGTATTGTTTTTTGGATTTTTTGTCTTTGTTGCCTCAGATTTTGGAGGAACACAAGCTTTAGGATTATTAGTTTCTATTACCCTGTTCTTTGCAATGCTATCAAATTTATTACTTTTACCAGCATTACTTTTAACGTTAGAAAAATCAATTACCACTAAATCTTTTAAAGAACCATTAATTGATATATTTGATGAGGAAGAAGATATAGATTTAAAACAACTTAAATTAAAAAGAAAATAGTATGAAAGGAATAATATTAGCTGGAGGTTCTGGCACAAGATTACATCCACTTACTCTGGTAATGAGTAAGCAAATGATGCCTATTTACGATAAGCCAATGATTTATTATCCGTTATCCACTTTGTTATATTCAGGGATAAATGAAATTCTAATTATCTCTACTCCACATGATCTACCCTTATTTAAAAAATTATTAGGGGATGGAAGTAGATTAGGATGTAAATTTGAATATAAAGTGCAAGAAGTACCAAATGGATTAGCTCAGGCATTTGTATTAGGAGAAGATTTTATTAAAGATGATAAAGTCTGTTTAATTCTAGGGGATAATATATTTCAAATGAAAATAAAAACACTTGAAGATTGCAAAAATGTAGAAGGAGGAATTATATTTGGTTATCATGTTAATGACCCAGAAAGATATGGTGTAGTTGAATTTGATGATGATTTTCACGCATTGACGTTAGAAGAAAAACCAACTAATCCAAAATCTAATTATGCGGTACCTGGATTATATTATTATGATAATTCTGTTGTAGAAGTATCTAAGAATATTAAGCCATCTGCAAGAGGAGAGTACGAGATTACAGATGTAAACAAAGAATATTTAAACCAAGGAAAGTTAGATGTAAAGGTATTGGGGAGAGGTACTGTATGGTTAGATACAGGAACTTTTTCTTCATTAATGCAAGCAAATCAGTATGTCCAGGTTATTGAAGAGAGACAAGGAAGAAAAATTGGATGTATTGAGGAAGCTGCATACCGAATGGGATTCATTGATGATCAGAAACTTCTTGAAATTGCTGAGCCATTGAGAAAGAGTGGTTACGGAGAATATCTGATAAATATAGTTAACTCGAAATGAGATCTTTTTCCGAATTACATGAGATTATTGAAAAAGAGTTAGCAGATTTATATTACCCATCTACTCCTAAAAATCTGTATGATCCGATAAAATATGTATTAAATATTGGAGGAAAAAGAATTCGACCAATTTTGATGTTACTATCTCATCAATTATTTTCAGATGATATAGAAAAATCATTAAAAGCAGCTTTAGGTATTGAAGTATTCCATAACTTCACCTTACTTCATGATGATATAATGGATGAAGCTCCTCTGAGAAGAGGTTTGCAAACCGTTCATGAAAAATGGGATAATAATACTGCAATTCTTTCTGGAGACACTATGTTAGTTCATTCTTTTGATCTTATTTCGCAAGTAGAACACAAGCATATACGGAAGATTTTAGAAGTATTTAACAAATCAGCTACTGAAGTTTGCAAAGGCCAACAATGGGATATGGATTTTGAAAAAAGAGAAGATGTAACTCTTTCAGAGTATCTAAAAATGATTGAATACAAAACATCAGTTTTGTTAGCTGCTTCATTACAAATAGGAGGAATTAATGGAGGAGCAAGTGCTGAGCAGCAAGATCATCTGTATGAATTCGGTAAAAATATTGGGATTGCTTTTCAACTAAAAGATGATTTATTAGATGCCTTTGGAAATCCTGAAAAATTTGGGAAACAAGTAGGAGGAGATATTATAGTAAATAAAAAGACTTTTTTGTATTTAAAAGCTCTTCAACTTGCTAACGAATCTCAGAGAAAACAACTCATACAATTATTTTCAGTATTAAACAATGAAAATAAAGTTGATGAGGTAAAATCTATCTTTTCGGCTCTAAACATACAAAAGCATACAGTAGATTTAATAAAAGCGTATTATACAAAAGCTATGAAACATTTAGATGCAATAAATTCCGATAAGAAAGAACCTTTATTCAATTTTGCTGAGAAGATAAAAGAAAGAATTGTGTAAATGTACTTAGAAGAGGTAAATAATTCTATAGAAAAAAATTCTTTTCTTAATGAAACAGTAGAACAATTAGAAAAAGATTTTCTGATGGTAGGAGTTAACTTTGATGTTCCAAAACCAGTTTTAAGTTATTCTTCACTTTTTAATTTTACTATTCATTTAGTTGACGCTCTCCAAGAAAAAGATTCTCAGAAGATATTAAATCTACTTTATCGTATTGATTTATCTGAAGAAATTGTAAAAAATGAAATGAAGCAAACAGATCTTTCTTTTACCGAAATGATTTCTGAAATGATTGTTAAAAGAGAATTGAAAAAAGTAATTATGTATTATTATTATTCAAATCTTGAAAATCAATAGCATTTTACCACCTATATTAATAAAAATAGATAATTTTGCGTTCAACTTTACTTACTAGTTATGGATAAGTTTTCCTTTTTAGGATCAATACATTCAGGAATGATTGAAAAGATGTATGATAGATATCTACACGATCCTAATAGTTTAGAAGAAGAGTGGGTCAGATTCTTTCAAGGTTTTGACTTTGCTAAAGAGGTATACTCTGAAGAGGATATACCTCAGATATTTCAGAAAGAATTTAAGGTTATAAACTTAATAGATGCATACAGAAAAAGTGGACATTTATTTACCAAAACAAATCCCGTAAGAGAGAGAAGACAATATTCTCCAACTTTAGATATTCAGAATTTCGGATTAGAAGAATCTGATATGGAAGTAGAATTTCAGGCTGGAGAACAAGTAGGAATTGGACCTTCAAAACTTTCAGATATTATCGCTCATTTGGAGAAAGTATACTGTCAATCTATTGGCGTGGAATACATGTATATCCGTGATCCAAAAGAAATAGATTGGATTAAAAACAGATTACATAAAAATGCTAACACACCAAATTTTGATACACAGCAAAAAAAACATATTCTACATAAATTAAATCAGGCAGTTGCTTTTGAAAATTTCTTACACAAGAAATTCGTGGGACAAAAACGATTTTCATTAGAAGGGGCAGAATCTTTAATCCCAGCATTGGACGCATTAGTAGAACATAGTTCGGATTTAGGAGTAGAAGAGTTTGTAATGGGGATGGCTCACAGAGGGAGATTGAATGTACTTGCTAATATTTTTAATAAAACATACAAAGAAATTTTCTCAGAGTTTGAAGGAAAATTATATGAAGATGACTTTATTTCAGGAGATGTAAAATACCATCTAGGATTTACTTCAGTTCAGAAGTGTAATAATGGAAATGATGTAAAACTAAGTTTATCTCCAAATCCATCTCATTTGGAGGCGGTTGATCCTGTTGTAGAAGGAATAACAAGAGCAAAGTTAGATAGCCAGTACAATGGTGATTCTAAAAAAATATTGCCAATTTTATTACATGGTGATGCGGCACTTGCAGGACAAGGTGTGGTATATGAAGTAATACAAATGGCACAATTAGATGGGTACAACACAGGAGGTACAATTCATATTACAGTTAATAATCAGGTTGGATTTACAACAAATTATTTGGACGGAAGGTCAAGTACTTATTGTACAGATGTTGCAAAAGTGACCTTATCTCCAGTATTTCATGTTAATGGTGATGATGTTGAAGCCGTTGTTCATGCATTAAAATTAGCAGTTGAATACCGACAAAAATATAATAAAGATGTATTTATCGATTTATTATGTTATCGTAAATATGGACATAATGAAGGAGATGAACCAAGATTTACTCAACCCAAATTGTATGAGTTAATTTCTAAACATCCAAATCCTAGAGAGATTTATAAGCAAAAATTGATGAATGAAGGCGTAGTAGAAGCGGCTATTGCAAAAGAATTAGAGAAAGATTTCCAAGATCTATTACAAGACAGATTTGATGAAGCAAAGGAGATTAAGAAAGCAAAAATTACACGTTTCTTAAAAGAAGAGTGGAGTGATATAAAAAGAACTTTTGATGCTGATTTTGCAGGTTCATCATTAACTAATATTAATCAGAAAAAATTAAAGAAACTATCAAAATATTTATACGATATTCCAGAATCAGAAAAATTATTCAAGAAGACTAGGAAGTTACTTTCAGATAGAAAAAAGATGGTAGAGGAAACGGATAAATTGGATTGGGCAATGGGAGAGTTATTGGCTTACGCTTCTCTTTTAGACGAAGGACATGATGTAAGGTTAAGTGGACAAGATGTGGAGAGAGGGACTTTTTCTCATAGGCACGCAATTCTTAAAGTAGAACATTCGGAAGAGGAAGTCTGTCCTTTAAATACGATAAGTGAAAATGCCAATTTTGAGGTCTATAATTCCTCACTTTCAGAATATGGAGTACTTGGTTTTGATTATGGTTACTCTATAACTTTGCCTAATACGCTTACTATCTGGGAGGCACAATTTGGGGATTTTAGTAATGGAGCTCAAATAATGTTGGATCAATTTATTTCTTGTGCGGAGGACAAATGGAAGGTGATGAGTGGATTGGTAATTTTATTGCCTCACGGATACGAGGGACAAGGAGCTGAACATTCTTCCGCTAGATTGGAAAGATATTTACAAATGTGTGCTAAGTATAATATGCAAATAGTGAATTGTACTACTCCCTCTAATTTCTATCATGTATTAAGAAGACAACTGAAAAGAGAATATAGAAAACCTTTAGTTATATTTACTCCTAAAAGTTTATTGAGGCATCCAAAATGCGTCTCTTCAATTTCAGATTTGGCAGATGGAAAATTTGAAGGAATAATTGATGATAAAATTAATGCTGAAAAAGTAAAGAAGTTAGTATTTTGTAGTGGAAAAATATATTACGAATTACTAGAAAGAAGAGAAGAAACAAAATCAGAAGAAGTTGCATTAGTAAGATTAGAACAAATATTTCCATTAGATATTGAACGGATAAAGGAACTGATTAAAAAGTATGATTCAAAAGAATTACTTTGGGTACAAGAAGAGCCAGAAAATATGGGAGCTTGGACATTTATTTTATCTCAATTAAGAGACTTAGGCATAAATGTAATCTCCAGAAGTGCTTCAGCAGCAACTGCGAGTGGTTCTAGTAAAAGATCTGCCGCGCAGCAAAATGAAATAATTGATAAAGTTTTTAAATAAATTAAGACATGTTATTAGAAATGAGAGTCCCAAGTCCGGGAGAATCTATATCGGAAGTTGAAATTGCAGAATGGCTAGTTGAAGATGGCGATTATGTAGAAAAAGATCAATCTATTGCAGAGATAGATTCTGATAAAGCAACTTTGGAATTACCAGCTGAAGAAAGTGGGACCATCAAAATTGTTGTAGGTGATGGTGAAACAGTTGCAGTAGGAGATATTGTATGTATTATTAATACTTCTGCAAAAGGAGAATCAAAAATAAAAGATACTAAAGAGGAAGTTAGTGAAACTCCAAAATCAACTTTAAATTCAGAAACAAATTTAGGAGTTGAAAAAGCAACTCCATTGGCATCTGCTATGATTAGTGAGCATGATATTTTGGTAAAGGAGTTAAAAGGAACAGGAGAGGCTGGTAAAATTACTAAGAGTGATGTGTTAGGGGCGATCCAAGGTAATTCTACTGATGGTCCAAGAGGAACTTCAAGAAAGAAAATGTCTTCTTTAAGAAGAAAGATTGCAAGGAGATTAGTTTCTGTTAAAAATGAAACAGCTATGCTGACTACTTTTAATGAAGTAGATATGACAGAAATATTTAAAATCAGAAAAGAATATAAAGAACAATTTAAAGAAAAATATGGAGTTGGTTTAGGATTCATGTCTTTCTTTACTAAGGCAGTTACTACTGCTTTACATGAGTTTAAAGATGTAAACGCAATGATTGATGGGAATGAAGTAATTCACCATAATTATACAGATATCGGTATTGCGGTAAGTGCACCAAAAGGATTGATGGTTCCTGTGGTTAGAAATGCAGAATTGATGACTTTTCAAGAAATAGAAACAGATATTAAGCGTTTGGCAATAAAAGCTAGAGATGGTAAAATTACGATTCAAGAAATGTTAGGTGGTACATTTACCATTACAAATGGTGGAGTATTTGGTTCTATGTTATCAACTCCAATTATTAACCCTCCTCAATCAGCAATTTTAGGAATGCATAATATTATAGAACGACCAATGGCGATTGATGGTAAAGTTATGATTAGACCAATGATGTATGTAGCTCTTTCGTATGACCATAGAATAATTGATGGTAGAGAATCAGTAGGGTTCTTGTGTAGAGTAAAAGAATATTTAGAAGATCCAACTACTTATTTACTAGAGGGAGATATTAAAAAAACCTTAGGTATATAAATTTACTAGATAATAATATAACTATTCTTAATTGCTAGTATTATACTTCCCAAGTATCTCCTGAGTTTATAAGTTCATCAATAGTCTTAAACTTAGAATTTTCTTTCTCGTGTTCTATTTGAGAAAGAACTCCACTGTCAAAAGTTTTTCTTTTAACACTTCGTATAATTCCTAATGCCGCAGGAAATTCTGGTGGTTGCATACGAGCTAACATAGCATGCAGAGTAGGATCCTCTTCTTTAGCGTCATGAACTAAAACATCTTCTTCTTTCACTCCATTTTCACCAATAGTAACTACTTCTAATTTTAATCCATTAAGAGTAATTCCTTTATTCATCTCTGATCCAAAAATCATTGGTTTACCATCTTCTAAAATAAGTTGAGCGTCTTTTTTAAAATCTTTTCCAGTAATAGCATCAAAAGTTTTGTCATTAAAGATAACACAGTTCTGTAATATTTCAATTAAGGATGTTCCTCTATGTTGTTCTGCCTCTATGAATATTGATTGCATTAACCTTGGGTTAGTATCTACAACTCTTGCAAAGAAGGAAGATTGTGATCCTATTGCCAAGTCAGATGGAGAAAATGGAGTATCTGTAGTTCCATGTGGATTCGATTTTGTTTTTATGCCCTTTTGAGAAGTTGGAGAAAATTGACCCTTAGTAAGTCCATAAATCTCATTATTAAAGAGTAGAATATTAATATCAATATTTCTTCTAAGAGCATGGATAAAATGATTACCTCCAATTGCTAAAGCATCTCCATCTCCAGTAATTTGCCATACACTTAGATTTGGATTTGCTAATTTAATTCCAGTTGCAAAAGCAGGTGCTCTACCATGAATACTGTGAAATCCATAAGTATTCATGTAATATGGGAATCTTGAGGAGCATCCTATCCCAGAGATAAAAACAAACTCTTCTTTTTTTCTTCCTAAATTTGGAAGAGCTTTTTGCATAGAATTTAATATGGCATAATCTCCACATCCTGGACACCATCTAATTTCTTGGTCGCTTGTAAAGTCTTTTTTTGTTAAATTCTCCATATTTACTAGTCTAATAGAGTTTTAAAATGAGATTCAAGTTCTAAGGTTGTAAAAGGAAGTCCTTGCAATTTATTATATTGTTCAAAAATTATTCCTTGAAAATTCATCCTTAAATAATTAGCAAATTGTCCAGAGTTTAATTCACATACCACAATCTTTTTATATCTATTTAGTAACTCTAGTGTGTTTTTTGGCAGAGGATGGATGTAATTAAATTGGGTTAACGCAATACTCTTGCCCTCATTTATTAGATTATCTACAGATGAATATAAAGATCCATAAGTTCCTCCCCATCCAATAACTAATAAATCAGCATTTGTTTTTCCATAAACCTCTTGAATTGGAATTATTTCTGATATTTTTTTTATTTTTTCAGATCTTATATTACACATCTTTTCATGATTTTCTGAATCATAAGAAACATTACCTGAAATATCTTCTTTTTCCAATCCTCCTAATCTATGTTCTAATCCTTTCGTGCCAGGTATGGCTAATTTTCTAGCAAGTGTTTTCTTATCTCTTAAATACGGTTGATAATTCTCACCTTCTTTTGCAATTAAAGGAGTAATATCTGGCATGTCTTTTACAGTTTTTATTTTCCATGGTTCTGATCCATTTCCTAAATATCCATCTGAAAGTAAAATAACAGGAGTATTATATTCTAGAGTAATTTTTGACGCCATAAATGACCAGTCAAAACAATTTGATGGAGTTGAGCATGCAATTACAACTGCTGGACTCTCTCCATTTCTACCATAAAGAGCTTGCATCAGATCTGATTGTTCTGTTTTTGTAGGAAGACCAGTAGAAGGACCTCCTCTTTGTACATCTACTACTACTAAGGGTAATTCTGTCATTATAGCTAATCCCAGAGCTTCACCTTTTAGTGCAAAACCAGGACCTGAAGTTGTTGTAATTCCAAGGTTCCCAGAAAAACTAGCTCCTATAGCAGAGCAAATTCCAGCTATTTCATCTTCAGCTTGAAATGTTTTTACTCCAAGATTTTTATATTTTGCTAGCTCATGAAGTATATCAGAAGCAGGAGTTATTGGATAGGATCCTAAAAACAGTTCTTTACCAGATTTTTCAGAAGCTGCAATAAATCCCCATGCAATCGCTTGATTACCCATAACATTTCGATATCTCCCTTTTTCTAGCTTTGCAGACTTTACTGTATATGATGAAGAAAAAGCTTCAATAGTATTTGCAAAATTATATCCAGTATGAAGAACTTTAATATTCCCTTTTGCTATTTCTGATTTTTCTGAGAATTTTTTATTAATAAAATTCTCAGTAGGAGTCATTGGGCGATTAAACATCCAATAAACAATACCAAGAGCAAACATATTTTTTGATTGTCTAATACTTTTTGAACTTAATTGACTATCTTTTAAAGACTCTTTTGTTAACTTACTTATTGGAGCTTCAATAACTTGAAATTCATCTAATGAGTTATCAGATAGAGGTGAGTTATCGTAACCTGCTTTTTCAAGATCTTTTTTTGTAAAAGAATCTACATTTACAATAATTATTCCACCTTTCTTAATAGATTTTCTATTTGATTTTAGTGCAGCAGGATTCATAGCAACTAATACATCTGCAATATCTCCTGGTGTGTTTATATGAATACTTCCAATATGTATCTGAAATCCAGATACTCCTGCGATAGTACCTTGAGGAGCTCTAATTTCTGCAGGATAGTCTGGGAAAGTAGCTAAGTCGTTTCCTAAGAGTGCTGATGTATTAGTAAACTGGTTTCCGCTAAACTGCATTCCATCTCCTGAATCCCCTGCAAATTTAATCACAACCTTTTCTAAGTCAATAGGTTCTGTATTTTTTTTCATTTTTATTTTGAGGAAATTTAGTGATTACAAAAGTACAAACCTTAATTATACTTATAAACTTATTTTTCATTTTTTTTTAAGTAATTTAGATTCATAATAAATTATTCTTACATGTAATTTCATAGAGAAAAATCTATATTTTTGTAACTTAAATATAATAATTAAAAAATAATATAATGGCAATTAGAATTACTGATGATTGTATCAATTGTGAAGCATGTGAACCGGAATGTCCAAATACTGCAATTTATGCACCAGACGAACCATGGAAACTATCTGAAGGAACTACTATGGATAATGATGTAGAGAGAGAAGATGGAGGGTTCTCGGATGAATTCTTTTATATAGCTACAGATAAATGTACTGAATGTAAAGGGTTTAATGAAGAACCAGCATGCGCTGCAGTTTGTCCGGTAGATTGCTGTATTGAAGATGAAGATCATGTAGAAACAGAAGAAGAATTATT
>ENA-ORDR01000599-ORDR01000599.1-marine-metagenome-genome-assembly--contig:-NODE-599-length-18357-cov-3.549453_pt1 | contig 18357 bp, 18 predicted proteins | sample MGYA00240993_ERZ508538 | MGnify/ENA primary metagenome ERZ508538 (study PRJEB26207, sample SAMN05421999) | marine metagenome | isolation source: Monterey Bay, California, USA | place: USA:Monterey Bay... | reverse complement strand
AGAAAACGCATCGAGGGATTTCGGTCAGGAAGCTTTACGCCGGATTTTAAGCCTAACTTTCGCCAATGAACTTTTCCTAAGCTCCAATTTTTTGTCTCCAATTTTTCGGGCTTGGTAAGCAGGGCTTCTCTTTTCGCTATTCCTCCCCTATTTAAACTCAGTCGTGTTCGGAAACCTTCTCCAATGGGCAGTCCTCCAGCCCATCATAAAAACACTCACCAGAATATTGGTGGGCTTAATCGCGATTCCACTTTTCCGGCTTGTAGTCCACAGAAGTAGGCGTATCGCTAGACTAGAAGCGGAGCTAGAGAAGGACCTTGAAGAGTGGTTTCGTGCCGCACTTATTCTTCTGGTGGCTACCGCCAATATGGAGCATCTGCTCTTCGGCTGGGTTCCCCCTTACTTCTTAGGCGACGAGAGATGGCTAGGTGCCTTTTTCCGACTTCTCCTCGTCATCGGCGTGATCGAACTCATGCCTGATCAAGCCCTCTTCTCGGTTCTGCACTCCGGTCCTCTCAACCTCCCCATTGGCAAACGGCTATTCCATGATCTCTGGAATGACCGGATTAATTGGATGAAAAAAATCGGCTCCGTTCACCTCAATCGATCCAGCCCAGTCTTGGCAATGATGTCGGCTATTTTCGGTGGTGAACCGGATGCACCTGGCTCTACGATCGGTTGGATTTGTTATGTCCTCGCGATTGTCCAATACCTTATCATTGCCCTCATCACTTCGACTGACAAAGCAGGAAACTTGATAGAAAAATACGACAAGGCGATCGGCAAGCAACGCGAGGATCTCGTAGATGAATTTACCGAGAAAGACAGGCCTCTTCCTAAAGCTGAAATTCCTTCGTAATTATCTTAAGGAATTGCTCTGTCGATGAGCTTAGTCCATGCATCGTTTTATTCCCCTTTATCATTAACTTTGGCATTTCTATTTTCTGACTGGAAAGCGCGTGATAGTCTTCAAGATTCGACTTAAGAACGTTTCCAATCCAAGGGTCCTTAAGCGCCGCTTCCAGCTTTTCAACTCCAATAATCTCCTGAAGCTCGGCCCTCGCACTAACTCCGGAATGAGGCGGTCGTTGAAAAAGAATCTCATGAGCGGCCTCGAATGATTCGGGCTGCGCCCGCCACACCGCCAAACCCAAACGAGCCAATTCACAAGCATGCTCGTGGTCATGAATATTGGTATCAAGATAAGGATTACATTCTCGATTCAGCGGTGTTGGCAATACAATCGCCGCAACCTCGCCAGGATACGTCTGCATTAAGACGCTCAAATCCTCTTCCATCGCGCGACACGACTGACAGGTGTAATCAAAGTATTTTACAAGAAAGTGCTTCGCATCCGGCGATCCAATTAAAGGCACCGACCCAAGCCGGTAAGTTTTCACCACTCGTCCGGTAGTATCTTTAAAGGCCACCAACCTTCCCTTTCCTTCATTATGCGCGTTTCCTCCCTCTCTCTTTTCGAGAGCGGCGTCTGAAGTGAATACGTAAGTCTTTGGCTTGGGTCCGTAAATTTGGCCCAGAATCAATAAGGCCATAAGCACCAAAGGAATAATCGCAAAGAGCACTTTAAAAGGAGCTCTTCCTTTCCAAAAAATGGCCCCGGCAGTAAGGAGGCCAATCAAATGAGTGGTAAAACACCAGGGGCAAAACGATTTGATGACGAAGACCTGTAGTCCCATGAACCACGCCGCAGCCATGATCAAAAGAAAGGCCGCGATTGTCAGGGTAGATTTTGAGAGTTTGTAAGTCAGCACGATGACCCCGAGATAAAAGCAGGCCGATACCGCGCTTACCGGAATAAGAAACCACTGGGACCATTGGGAACCGAGAACATTGGAACAGCCCCCTTCGCCACCACAGCCCACCACCGAGGTGATTTGACCCGTCAGTTTCATCCACACCAAGTAGGCACTGACTCCAAATCCAACGAGAGCGAGAGTTCGAATGAAAATCACATGAGACCTTGTTCACATTCTATCCACAACGCACGCATTTTTATGGGATTTGCATTTCTTATCTCCTGTCCTCTCACTAGATAATATCCATGACGTTAAAGCTGAATTTTGAGACCGTCCAAATCGCTGGATTGGTCCTCGCGAAGATTGGAAATCCCTCACGCGACGAGCCGCTCCAAACATCCAAGCAGCTTTTTAAAGTAGGCGACGAGGATCAAGATCTCCTCTGCCCTATTTTTCTGAAACCTTTTCGGAATCTCGTCGGCCAACGCTTTACCCATCACAGCTCGCTGGAAAAAAACGAGATCAATACCAGCGTAAAAACGATCTTTGAAAATTCCGATACACTCCTCACGCAAGGATGCGAAATTGCCGAGCGCCTTTACTCAAAATCCTCGCACCCAAATATCAAGTCTGGAGATCTCTGTATCTCACTCATCAACTCTATCGATCTCGATGGCGAAATGAAGCGAGCCATCTGCATTCTTAAATCCGAGAGTATGACTCCTTTCCTCAGCATCGCAACCCGTGACGGCGACCTCCAGCTTGAAACCGAACAGGGCATCAACCCTGAAAAAATCGATAAAGGATGCCTCATCGTTGAGCACCTCGAAAAGAAAGGATTCTACGTTCTCACCTTTGACCGCGCAGGATCTGAGTCCCGCTTTTGGGTGCGAGATTTCCTAGGCGTTCGCCCTATCCCTGACTCCGCTCTACTAAGTAAGCGAGTCGCCGAAATGGCTGTTACTGCCGTCTCACCTGCAGGGGTGGCAGAAGATAGCCCGCCTTGGGATGTTAACGAACCCGCTCAAGAAGCCCTTTCCTACCTTCGCGATCAAAAACAATTTAGCCTTCAGGAATTCGAAGAAAACGCCCTGCGCACCGAAGCCGCGAAGAGTCGATTCTCGGAAGAACGTCAGCGGCTCGAAGAGGAAGAAGGCATCAAGCTCGAGGAAAACTTCGAAATTTCAAAACGCGACATTACCAAAGCCAAGAAGCTCATGAAACGCATGATGAAATTGGATACCGGGGTCGAGCTTCGACTCAGTCCAAAAGTCGTGGATAAACCCGATGATGTCCTCGAAAAAGGCTACGATGAGGAGCGTAAAATGAGCTTTATTAAGGTCTATTTCAACGAGGACCTCGCGTAGCGACGGAAGCCTCTAAGGCAGGGTAAGAACATCAAAAAGGATCATTGAGTCAAATCAAGGTTTCCTTTCCTGAGGATCACGCTTGGCCCAACGATGCCTCAAACCAGTTGTAATTGATGCCAGCACGATTGGGAGGCATCCCGAAGCGATCCGGTGGGCGACCCATTGGCGTCCCCCCTTGTTCTGCGCCCTTTGACTGAATTGATCTTCGAAAAATGCTTCCTGTAAAGAAGCCAGCGTCATCAAAAAAGAAAGCCCGCCCGCAAGGATCAAAACCACCACCATCCCGAGTTTAGAAGTAACGCGAAAAGCAGCATAAACGAGAGGTGCTGACAAAATACATGCAAGAAACCACCAAGCGCTTGCCGTTCCCATCTTGTCGCTGATTTCTACAAGCATCTCCCAAAACAAACGCCGCAACCAAACCCGCTTGTCTTAAAATGATAGTTCTCGCATCCATCTTCTTTTTTCTGATAGTCCTTGCTTATGGCGACCCTCCGCCGAAAACACCCAGCTTTCAATTCGCCATCGTAGCGCGCCAACAGATCGGCGTCACGACATCCTACAACCCCGCTTACATTTCTCCTAAATCCCCAAAAAGCGGGGCGTTTGCACCGACGTAGTCATTCGCGCGCTTCGGAACACGATGACCTATTCACTTTTTAAAACTCACCGGCCACTATCGTTGTTTTAAAAACTAATGTGTAACGCGTTTAACACGGCCAAAAATCCCAAGAACATTAGGGAAGCGGTCTATGAAGTTGAGAGCAAGTTAGTCCGGCGAACGGATCAAGCGCACGTCAGAATTCCAACCGGTGAACTGGTCCCTATGAAATGGGGCTTCCAGCGAAGTGGCCTTGGCGTAGTGAACAACACACGTAGTGATAATCTTAACAGTCCGATGTGGAAGAAGGCGATCGAGAACCGACGCTGCCTTATCCCGATTCTCTCCTACTACGAATGGAGTGGGCCAAAAGGGGATAAGCAAACCCACGTTTTCCAGAGCCCAAATCATAATTACCTTTGGATCGCAGGCCTATGGGAAGAAAGTTCGGAGCTCGGCCCCTGCTTCTCCATGCTCACCACTGAAGCAAATCCCGTGGTCTCACCAATTCACCATCGGATGCCGGCAATTGTAACCGAAAATGATCACAAAAAATTCCTTCTTGAAGGACTTGAGTTCTTCAAACCAGGCCCTGAGTTATTGACTACGGAAAAAGTAGTAAACCCCCTGCTCAAGATAAAACCTTCCCATATTCAAGATGAACTATTTTGATCTAAGACAAAATCGCCCACTTACCCTACTAGTTTGGAAGCGGTGAATTAGGCTTAATTGCCCTTGCTGGATAGGGATTTCCCTTTCTAAAAACCAACATTTCTTCACGGGTTTCCTCCACTACAAAGGACTCATCAATCTTGCCATTAGCGTTTCGGATCTTGTCTAGGTCCAGCTTCAGATACTTGGCAAGAAAGGGATAAGCCGCCATTCTCTTTGATTCACCGTAGTCGTGCTTCTCTTGCGGAAAATGGGCGTTTGCAACTAACTCCTTTTGACCAAAAAGCCCGTATACATGTTGCACGTGCGGGAACTCAACCTTCGGAGTATTTACGGTCCAATCGGAACCATTCGAAATAAGGAGCTGCGGACGGGGCGCCGCCATCGCGGCGATTTCTACGTTATTGGTGAGATGATTTTCACCGTGATGGACTGGCATCCCACTCTCACAAACACAGCCTCCAAAAAAGTGGGCCGAAACTTGGCAAACCGGCACGCTGACCGCAATCCGTTCATCAATTGCAGCAAGGATGAAAGTCTGGGTTCCTCCACCAGAACAACCAGTCATGCCAATTCGTCTGGCATCCACCCCAGGGAGCGACAAGATAAGGTCAAGAGCTCGTATGCTGTTCCACGTCTGTAATCTCAACACTTCCGGCGTCTTACGATGATCCCACCCGGCTTCTTTCCAATCTCCATAACCGACCATGTCATAGAGAAAGACCTTGGCTCCCATCCGTGCGAGGGCAGCGCATCTGGCCTGTCGACTCGCTTTAAGTCGACCACCATGACCATGCGGGCAAAGCAAGGCCGCATAAGACTCAAATTTTTCAGTCGGCTCATAAAGTGTTCCCGTAACAAAGAAACCCGGTGAACTTTCAAAGGCGACACTTTCAGCCGTATAGCCTTTATATTTCCGCTTATTAGAATGCTTGGGGTTGAGAAGCGTTTTAGCTGGGAGCTGAGTCAGTTTCGCACCTTTAAGAATCCCATTCAGCAATCGCTTCTTCCTCTTTTGCCAAGCCAGCAAATCCGGATAACTTTTCTTAAGATCGGCGAGTTCAGCCTCTGCTTCCGCCGGACTATGGGCGTGCCCAACCCGCAACCGCGTCTCGGCACTAAGAGGCATAAACAAACCGCAAAAAACAGCGGCGGTAATGATCGAACTGATATTCATGTTTAAAGCAAATAGCAGATTCAAAAGGCTAATACCAGAAGTAGGCTGGCAACAATCATAGCCACGATTCTTTCTCCAAGCTCATTGGTCTACAGAAATAACCTTCTACCCGGACCGGGGAACGAAATAGAATTCGCAGTGAGCAGCAAAGAGAGCGGGTATTCTGGGGCAGGCGAAAAAGCTCCTACTTACCTTCCTTTTTCTCCGACTCCTTAGATGTCTTTTGCTCACCCTTTTCCTTCTTCACCCTTCCTGCAACTTTGGTAGGAACAAACTTTAAAGCTGTTCCATTGATGCAGTAACGCTTGTCGGTTGGCGTATTAAAACCTTCGCCAGTAAAGACGTGACCGAGATGGCCATCACAAACAGCACAGATCACTTCAGTCCGAACCATGAAACCACTACGATCAACTTTCGTCCTCACATTTTTTGCCTTTGATGGATCATAAAATGAAGGCCAGCCGCAATGAGAATCGAACTTCTCCTTCGATGAAAAAAGCTCAGTGTTACAACCGGCACAATAGTAGGTTCCGCCACCTTGGGCTTTGAACTCCTTATAAATTTGGCCATTCGAACGCTCGGTGCCAGCCTGACGCAATATCCGGTATTGCTCCGGGGTTAGACGCTTTTTCCACTCTTCATCAGTCAGCTTAGCAGCCTCTTCCTTGGCAATCGCTTTAGGCACCTCTTTGGCCACCGGCATCGCAGATTTCGTCTTATCCTGAGCATAGACGTAAATCCCAAATCCGAGAGCCACGACCACCGCGAGGGAGATTCCTTTTTTCATATCGGGACGAGGTTAGCCCATTTACAGATATTTTTCAAACCGAACCATACGATCGAAAAATTAACACAAAATCAGGCTTTCCAGACTTTTCCCATTTTCGTGATAAAGCTTTCCTCAAAAATGTGTATTTTGTTCCTATGAAAACAATCTTGCTTGGATTCACCCTCTTGGTCACCCCTCTCTTCGCCGCCCCTCCCGAAGGATTCACCTCTCTTTTCAATGGCAAGAACTTCACCGGTTGGTGGGGAGCTGCCACTGAAAACCCCGCAAAATACCTCGCTCTCCCGGCAGAAAAACTTGCTGAAAAGAAAAAGAAGAGCCTCAAAAATATCGCCAAGCACTGGAAAGTCGGTGATGGCATCATCCACAACGACGGCCATGGACTCTTCCTCACCACTGAAAAGAACTACTCAGACTTCGAACTTCGGCTTGAATTCAAGCTCGATCCTAAGGCCGACAGCGGCATCTACCTTCGTGGTATTCCGCAAGTCCAACTTTGGGATACTACCGAAGCTGGAGGCAGCTGGAAACATGGTGCCAAAAAGGGTTCCGGCGGCCTCTGGAATAATCCCAAAGGCACTCCTGGTCGAGAGCCACTCGTTCACGCCGACAAACCCGTAGGAGAATGGAACACTATTGTCATTCAGCTAATCGGCGAAAAAGTAACAATCCATCTCAACGAAAAGCTCATCGTTGATCAGGCCAAACTTTATAACTACTTCGATAAGAAGGGCCCACTTCCAAAAGCCGGACCAATCCAATTACAGACCCACGGCGCTCCCGTCCAATGGCGTAACATCTACGTGAAAGAACTCTAGTCGCAGCAAACTCAACCACGAAACAGGCACGATTAGGGGAGGTCCCTAATTCGTGCCTTTTTATTTTCAGGAGCCCAGCCAGAATCGCTTCACGATGAAGATCAAACGACATCAAGTAATCATTGCCGCTCTTATCATTTTGGGCGTGAGCTTTCTTGTCATCGGGGTCTTCCACCAAAAAGAGCCTATAAAATACTTCGCCCACTCGCTGCGAACCTGGCAGGAAGCCGATTCAGTTGCAGGTTATCCCATTCCTACCGCCTACGATGAAGAGGGTAGCCCAACCGAATTCAAAATAACAAAATTTCAACCTAACCTCAGCACCATGTCACCCATGGAGCTCTACCGCCTCCCCACCGCTCGGAGGTTTACAAATCTAAATAGTAATGACGCCAAAGCTGCTGGCACCGGTCTAGTTCTTTTTACGGGAAATCCAAATGGCTACAACGGAAAGGCCGTTCTTCTTGGCCACCGCCTTCCCAACAAGTCGATTGTACAAACTTTCTATACCGGCCTCACCGAAATCGACGTAAAAGTCGGACAACATGTCCCACGTGCCACAACACTCGGCACGGGAGGCCAACTTTTGGAAGTTAGAGCCGGTTCATCAATCGATATCGCCAAAGAAACATTTGGAGATGTGACCATGAACTCTCAAGATAAACCGCCCGCACCCAACCGAATCGCTCTTGCCGAGTTTTTTTCCGAATATCAACTCACAGAAACCGCAGCCGACCCGCTTGAGGTCATCCAACAAAATGGATTAGAGAAAGCCCGCAACGAGCTTGATATCGGCGTTCGCTTCAGAAATAAGGCAAGTGATCGACAAAAAGGCGCTGTGAAAGACTAGCGGCCCTGTGCAAGACGATCGGCGAGAACATCAGGAAGGCCCGCAGCGCGAATTTTTTCTTGGGTAGCAGCGAGATCATACTCAATGCGACGGAAAGTCACCGTTGAAGTGGGCATGTCATAAATCACATAACAGGCACGCCAATCGCCATCACGAGGCTGACCGACAGATCCGGTATTAATAAAATATTTCATCCCAGCTTCGATGACTACCGTATCAGCCTCAACTTCCGACACTTTTGAATCACGAACAAAAACCCGAGGGATATGAGTATGGCCGTGAAAACAGAGATTCGTAAACTGATAAGAAAAGTTTGAAATCGCATCAAACTTGTTGGTCACATAATTCCACGCCTGAGGCTGATCCAATGTAGAGTGAACGACCGTGAAACTCTCTACCTGTCGGACCATTCTGATTTTACGAAGCCAATCACGCTGCTCATCGCTGAGCTGTTCCCTAGTCCACTGCAGCGCAGAGGCCGCAACCGGATTCATGCTATCGAGACTATGATTGCCCGAAGCATCTTCATCATGATTCCCTTTTACGACTGGCCAGTTATTTTCGCGCACCCGTTCCAGACAAGCAGAAGGATCCGCGTTATAGCCGACAATGTCTCCCATACAAACGTGGTCAGTACACCCCTGCTGCGCAGCGTCAGCTAAGACGGCGTCGAGGGCCTCCAAGTTGGCGTGAATATCTCCGAACAGGGCGATGCGCATAAGCGTGGAGGAAATATTAACAATCGCCAGCCCTTCGCCAACTGTAAAAGTTAGATAACAACCTGATTTTGAGTTCCCCGCTTCCGGCTTTCATTTACCGAGCTGAACTATCTCTATCTCTCTTTTCAAACTCCCTCTTCCAGACACTAGGATAGAGCGGTCGTTTGGGTTCAGTTACGAAAGGATTGAGGGAATCTGGAACCTTCAATCTATCAATTAATTGCTTCATAAGCACCTTGTAATTCCCAGCGTAAAAACCATCATTTTTAATCCTATCCCAGTAATTATAAAGCTCCTCATAGGCCTTTTCGAGGTTGTTATTATAAACCACATCTACCGGGGGGCGAAGAGCACCATCAGGAAGCTCAGGGTTACTCCCAAGAATCAACACAAGGACGCGAAACGTGGGAGTGGAAAAATGACGAGGATCTGAATCGCTCACCAACCTTACCATTTCCTCATAGGCCTCAATCTCTCTTCCCGGAATTCGCGCGATGGTGAGAAGGTAACGTCGGCGGTAAACCGGGTTAGGTGAATTACGGAGCTTTCTGAAGGCTTCCGCGGCACGCTCCAAATCAGGCCTTTTGTATTCATTCGACCACATCGCACCCCGGTCGAACCAAAGCTCCTCGGAGGCTGGGTTGTATTTCAGACCCTCACGATACATTGCGTCTCCTTTCTCAAGAAATTCCATTTCAAGAAGACGCTGCTTGGTCGGGCTGAAATCCTCATTTCCATTTTTTAAAGCAGTTTCAATTTCGCTTCGTTGGTTACGTCTTGCCCACGACGCGGCATTCCAGCCAAGGTGCCAAGCACCAGTGTTCCAATAATACGCATTGTAGGGATCGAGAGCCGTGATGACTTCGAAGTCTTTTTCAAGCTTATACCAATCATTATTCTCAAAGTGATCGAATGCCCCAATACTCATAAAAGAAGCCATCACAGAGCGCAAACCACCGAAGGTTCCCGCCAAACTGGTCTGTCCCATTTTACTCCATATTTCTGAATCAATTTGAGGATGGGCAATTTTTCGCTCACGGAGATCCTCCATAAATTTCTGCTCCTTGGGCATACGGAAATACCCCGTTCCGCACAAAACTGCGACAATCACGATCAAGTTCCGAGTGGTCTTAAAGTTCCTCATTCCTACGCCTCTTAAAATTCCTTATCCGAAAAGACAAACCACGAGAGCACCACGTAGATCCCAACGTAAATCGCCGCAAGTCCTCCAAGCTGGGTCATGTCAGAATGCAAAACATTCTCCGCCCTTACTGCTCCGTCGGTTATCGATTCAAAGAGTTTGAAGTCCGGAAAGACCAGCGAAACGAAAGTATTCATAATTCGCTCTGCCATATTCGGATCTCCTCCAGAGATAGGATCAGTAAAAAGTGCCTCCCGCGCCACTGACTGAAATGAACCTATGATCCAAATCATTGAACTGGTCGCAATCGTGAAAATTGTCGACGTCGAAAAAGTCGAAATTAAGAGCGCCACCGCTGCGATCACGGATGCCTTCAAAAAGTGAGCCATCACACCATATTGTAAGATTAAGGTTGGACCATGCGCTGCAATTTCAGCACGACCTGCTGCAATTTCAACTTCCGTCAAACCCCTTTTCCCCCAAACTTGGGTAGCTTCAGCCAATTTTTCTTCAGTTCGAAAATGTAGGGTGGCCACCAGCAACACATCCATCACAACCATTGCGATAAAGATCACCGCCATAACACCAAGAAGTTTACCCACCAAATAATCAAACCGAGGCACCGGTTTGCAGAGAATCGTGTAAAGCGTCCGATCCTCAATATCGCCTGGAATGAGTAAGGCGGTGGCGACAATGCCAAACATCGAGCTGAAAACCATCATTGTCCCAAGACAGATATTCTTGTGCATTCTCAATTCCTGCTCCGGTTGGAGAGTCTCCGCACCTTGATACCAGATCAGGTCAAGAAATTGGATTCCCACAAAGAGAAGGGCGATAGGTGCTAAAAAATAAAACACCTTCATACGCACCAACTGTGTCACAGTGCTTTGCGCCACGATCAAAATACGACGCAGAGAAAAAAAGGAAATAGAGGCTTGGCGGCTCATGATATCATAAAATGGTTCAGGTCCCTGGGTTCTTACTTGCTGACTGCTTTTCGCTTTGCATCCGACATTGTTTCACGAAGAAACAAATCCTCGAGCGTGGTCCGAGCATTACCCTCCGAAACCACCTCGGCCTGATGAGTGACATCGACCAAAGAACGAATTTGATCCAACAAATTCTCGCTGGCATTTTCCAAAATGATTTCAGTGCGATTCTCCACCGAAATCAACTCGTCAAGACGACCTTCGTTCACCAAAACCCCCTGATGAATGATTCCCACCCGGTCACAAACTTGCTGAACCTGCTCAAGCAAATGGGAGCAGAGAAAAACCGTAATGCCACGATTCTTCAGCTCTAAAATAAGATCTCGAATTTGGCGGGATCCCGTAGGATCAACCCCGGCCGTCGGTTCATCAAGAACCAACAACCGTGGATCCTGGACCATCGCTTGTGCCAGCCCTATTCTTTGCAGCATTCCTTTAGAAAACCCCCTCAATCGCCGATCACGAGCATCCTGCAATCCCACCAACTCAAGTAACTCCCCAATTCGCTCCTTAAGTTTACGACCTCGCATGCCACAAAGTTTTCCGTAAAATCGAACCGTTTCCGCCGCAGTAAGGTGCTTATAGAAATAGGGATTCTCCGGAAGAAAACCGACTTCATTCCGAGAATCCACTTTTAGGGAATTCCGCCCGAAAATTGAAGTCGCCCCCGAGGTCGGAGCCACCAACCCCAGAACGGCCTTCATCGTCGTAGATTTCCCCGAGCCATTGGGACCAATCAGTCCATACACCTCTCCCGGAGCAATTTGGAGCGAAACATCTTTCACGGCGCGTACGTTCTTTACCCTAAAAGCCCCTTTGAAGTCTTTTACCAAATTCTTGACCTCTACCGCTGGAACGTCGTTCATCGTTCACAAGTTCTACTTCATTCACTGAACGCGTGCAAGTAAGCGGATGGGTTAGCGAAACAAAAATTATTCTCCTTAAAGAAGAAAATCATCTGCAAAACACGAAGCCTCCTAAAATGAGAACCAAAAGACGTCACCCCTCAAATCAAACAATTACTTGTTTTCTATTTTTGAAGCCCGCCGAAGGGCATCCGTCCCGTGCTTTTTTCTTTTCCCAATCCAAATTCCCTATCCACCATCCACGCCATGAAAAACTACCTCATTGAGCAACTCGACGATCTCGCCGGCACCCCCTGCCCCTGCGGCACTTCACGGCGTGCTTTCTGTATTCCCGAAAACCCCATCGCCAGTATCCACCTGGTCGAGATTTCAAAAGAGGCCCGCACCCATTACCACAAGAAGATGACAGAGATTTATCTCGTGCTAGAAGGTGAAGGACAAATCGAGCTCGACGGTGAAGTCATCTCCGTAAAGCCGATGACCACCATCCTGATCAAGCCAGGTTGTCGACACCGAGCTATCGGGGAGATGAAGATCATTAATATCCCGGTCCCCACCTTCGATCCTGCCGACGAACACTTTGACGATCACCGCGAGTAAATTACCTTAAGTCCCTTATTCTTGATGTCGTGATATCGAATTCGTGAAATTCATTTTTGAATTATGCGAGCGCAGTTTAGACTAAAGGTAATATGAAGGGACAACTTCTTAACGATCCGGTCTTTGGGATGGCCGCGGGCCAATTCGACCGCGTGGCCAATTTCCTCAATCTCGACCAATCAGTCAGGGAACGCTGCAAGTGGCCCAAGCGAATCCTCACTTTCAGTCTGCCAGTCCGTATGGATGATGGCCGTACCGAAGTTTTTTTTGGCTATCGCGTGCAACACCACCTTTCCCGCGGCCCCGTAAAGGGAGGGCTAAGATTTCATCCCAATGTCAATGTGGGGGAAGTCGCCGCTCTCGCAATGTGGATGAACTGGAAATGCTCTCTGATGGGACTTCCTTACGGTGGTGGAAAAGGTGGTATCAGTTGTGACCCGAGTAAACTCAGCATGACTGAGCAGGAAAGGTTGACGAGGCGCTTCGCTCAAGAAATCACTCCCTTCATCGGACCGGAAATCGATGTTATGGCACCTGACGTTGGCACCAACGCCCAGCATATGGCGTGGATTCTTGATACCTATTCAACACACCTAGGCCGTTTTGTTCCTGAAATCGTCACTGGAAAGCCAATCGAGTTGCAAGGCAGCGAAGGCCGTATTCAGGCCACTGGCCACGGAGTTTCTTTTCTCGCTACCCGAGCCCTCAACAAACTTGGCCTCCCCGTTCAAGGAGCAACCGCCATTGTCCAAGGTTACGGTAACGTCGGTTCATATGCTGTGGAAACCATGTCAGCCTACGGAATGAAAGTGCAGGGTGTTTCCGACATTACCGGAGCGATCTGGAATAGGAACGGGCTCGACGCTGAGAAACTTCGCGCACACGTCGCCCAAACCGGCGGCGTCGCCGGATTCGAAAGCGCCGAATCAGTCGACCCCAATGAAATGCTCCTGCGTGAATGCGACGTTTTGGTTCCAGCCGCCCTGGAGCGTGTGATCACTGAGAACAACGCACCCCATCTCCGCTGTAAGATTCTCGCCGAAGCCGCAAATGGACCTACCACCCAACCAGCCGATGCTATCATTGAGAAGCGCGGGGACATCTTTCTTATCCCCGACATCCTCTGTAATGCTGGTGGTGTCACCGTGAGTTACTTCGAGTGGGTTCAAAACCTCCAGCGCTTCCACTGGACCAAAACCGAAGTGCTTACCAAGCTAGAAACCAAGCTAGAAAAAGCTTTCGAAAGCCTCCTCGCCTTCTGCGACCAACACAAATGCGGAACCCGCCTCGGAGCGCTCGCCACCGGCATAAAAAACGTCGCCCGCGTCAAAAAAACCCGTGGACTGTTTCCTTAACGGAATCATCTCACCCACCCGGAAAAACGAACCTGCCCTTAAATCAAATAAATCTGAATATCATTCGCTTTTCGTCCGTCAAACACTTGTCGACAGACCCCAAACACTTCTTACACTGATAGCCGCATGAAAACGATTGCATTCCTTGTCCTCTTCCTTGCATTTCCCGCAATGGCTCTACCCGATAAGCCTGAGAAAGGAGTGGTTTATGTTGAAGAATTTGCTCCGAAAGGAATCAAGCTCAAAGTCGAAAAACCAGGTTGGGTTTACTCGACAAAACAGGGTGGCCGAAAACGAGGCTCATTGAAAGTTGGCATCAATGTTGAGCTCGTTTCATTTACTGAGAAAGCCTATTTTGTGCGGGGAAAACGTGATAATGGTATCGGAGTTTCCGGATGGGTCACCCCAACTTCCTTTTCTTCCAAAGACCCAAAATTTGTAGCAAAACTCAAGCAAGTTCATGCCCGACAACTTCTTGTTCGGGAACTCATTGAAAAAAAAGAAGTTGCGATTGGAATGACACCCGAAGAGGTCAGCAAAATCCACACCCGCCCGACCAAAACTAAAGTAAAGCGTACTGCAAAAGGACAGACTACCATTTGGGAGTTCATTAAGTATGAAACCATCAGCCACTTTAATACTGTGCGTGACCCCTCCACCGGCCAGATTTTCCGCCAGTTGACTCACACCACGAACGAGGAAAAATCCAAGATCGTCGTAGAATTTGAAAATGGCTTTGCGTCATCCATTGAAATCAGCAAAAACAACGGCCCCGGAAATCCAACCACCGTAGGCGCACCCATCATTTTCGCTTGGTAATACCCTAGTTGCCGTAGTGCCTAGATCACTAGGCAAGAGACCCAATAAATCTCAAAATTTCTGACAAAGCTAGAACGGAGGGCTTGTCTTCATTAGGCCCTATTCATAAAAGTCACCGTGCGCTACCTCCTGATACTCCTCTTACTGCCTCTGGCCACCTTCGCCAGACGGCCTAATATCATCTTCGTAATGGTCGACGACGCCGGCACTGGTGATTTTTCACCATACGGTGGCAATTTTATCAAAACTCCAGTGATGGCCAAATTGGCTAAAGAGGGAATGCAATTCACGCGTGCGTATTCTGGCTCGGCTGTCTGTGGACCGACCCGCTGTGTTCTCATGACCGGCCTTCATCCCGGACACTGCCACCGTCGAGCCAACCGGTCCCGCAATGGGCTCATTCCCCTTCCTGAAAAAACTCAAACAGTCGCCTCAATGCTTAAAAAGGCAGGCTATGCCACCGGAGGCTTCGGAAAATGGGGCCTTGGAAATCCCGGAACCACAGGCGTCCCTGAAAAGCTCGGGTTCGACCTTTGGTATGGATATTACGATCAAGTCCACGCGCACGATTACTATCCAGAATACTTGGTCCGAAACAGCAAACGTGAAGAGTTGCCCGCAAACAAGAATGGCAAGAAAGGAAGTTACACCCACTACCTCATCGAAAATGAGACACTCAAGTTTATCGAAGACCATAAAGACGAACCTTTTTTCTGCTACGCCGCTTGGACACCGCCTCACGGCGACTACGTCATTCCACATGACGATCCCAACTACCTCCACTACGAAAAAGAGCCATGGAGCCAAAAAGATAAAAATTACGCCGGAATGGTGAGCCTCCTAGACCAAGGAGTCGGGCGTATCGCGGATAAGCTCAAGAAACTTGGCATCGCAGAAAACACTCTACTTATTTACACCTCCGACAACGGAGCAAATGCGTCTTTTGCCAAAACCCTACGAAGCAACGGTATCTTACGTGGGGTTAAACGATCGCTTTACGAAGGCGGAATTCGAGCTCCTTTTATCGCCCACTGGCCAAAAAAAATCTCTCCTGGAACTCAATCGGATCTTCTCACTACACACGTCGACCTCATGGCAACCGCCGCCGAGATTGCCGAAACTGAAATCCCGATCAAGTCTGATGGAATCTCCATCCTTCCCACCCTTCTCGGTAAACCACAAAAGGTAAAACATGATTTTATTTACTTTGAAATCTACGAAGGCCCCTTTCAGCAATCCGTTCGCGTAGGCGATTGGAAAGGCTATCGCCGAGGCCTGAAAGACCCGGTCGAACTCTACGATCTCTCCAAGGATCCATCAGAAAAAAACAACATCGCTGATAAACATCCGGATATTGCTCGAAATCTTGGGGGAATTCTCGTCAAACAACACGCACCAAGTCCTCACTTCACCGCACCCAATCACTTCACAAAGAAGGCTCGAAAGCGCAGACGAAAAGAGAGCGGCATGTAACCCTGAGCGAATTAACCGAGACGGGAGTCATCATTGAAGGTTAGCATAAAAGTCACTATCCTTTTCGATTGGCTTCAACGACAGAGTCGGTCAGCCTTTTGCCCACTCTGATGCAGCCTGACTACCACATCGAGGATCTCGTTTACCAAACCGGGAACCTCGTAGTTTACCGCGTGACCACACGTGATCAGATTCCCCTTGCACTCGTGCGTCTCAGATACGATGACGAAACCCTAACAAAGCTAAAGGACGGAGTGTTCGAGAGCGCACTTGCACAACTCATGCAGCTCAACCATGACTGCCTCCGGTCCGTCGTGAACGGGGGACTCGATCCTGTTGACGGCTACCCATGGGTCGCCGCCCGATGGTGGGATGGAGTTGCCCTTACCGAACGGGTGCGCCATCACGACCTGACCGAAGAGGAGCTTCTTCGGATTCAGGCCTATTCCAAATCGCTCATCGATGCCCTTGGCCCGATAGCAGGGACCGTCGCCTTCACCCCGGCATCAATTGTGACCTGCGGCGAGGGAGAACAAACTATAGACACCTTTTCTATCGACTACCATTCGTGGTTTTCCGCCTTTGCGCACGGAATTCATCCAGCTGATCTTGTCGATATTCACGCGAAATACAAAGCGCTTACCACTTACCTCAGACGTCAGGCCGGACTTGCCTCCACGTCTTCACTCACTTCGCTCGAAGCGCTTCCATCACAACTTGAACAATCGATTGCTCTTCCTTCGGCGTCCAAGCCTTCTCCACTCAAAATCCTTCTCCTTGTCATTCTCATTCTCATTCTCAGCGCGATTGGCTACTTTGGCTGGAAACTTGGTGATCGCGAACCATCTACCGAGGAAAGCCCAAACACCCTCGAAAGCGCTCCAAAAATAAATATGACAAGTATTCGGAACCCTCTTACTCATTCCATTGCTTCAATCAAACCTGCTAAAAAAGAAGTTCCACAACTTAAGATAACTGCTCGACCGAGGAACTCTGCGGGATTTGCCCGTATCGATCCAACAAGCCCCTATTCGCTCGATAACAAAATTGGCCAATGGGTCACTTTTAAAGCGACTCCCAAAAAGACCGATGAGAAAGGGCGTCTAATCATTCCCGATTCTGCAATTCGCGCCGTGGCACCGTCAGCGTCAGATAAATTGGTCAAATCAGCTCTCCTGAATTCACTGGAAGAATCGAAAAAAGTAAGGCAAAGGCTGGCCTCAACGAAACTTATCTCAGGTCGCTTATTGGAAAAATGATCGAGGTCAAAGGGCAGGCGCGGAAGAGTGCTAACAGCAGCCGTTTGTCTATCGTCTTGACGAACCAATCACAAATCAGACTCATCGAGTAAATTACCATGACCGCCCCAAAAGTTCTCATCATTGGCACCGGAGAATATGTCACCGGGCTTGTGCACGGATCCAAATCTACATCAGATAAAGGCGCAGGAATTATCGCGCTCACTCTCTTTGATCTCCGTGAACGAGGCCTAGTGTCGACCATTATCCTAGCCGGGACCAATGGTTCCAAGTTCCCCCTCGTTCGTTCACATTTCAAGCAACTTATCGCAGAACGATACGCGATGGATACTTCTTTCCAGAGCTTTCCAGATGACGATCAAAGAGACTCCAACGCCTGGAAAACCGCCCTACAAGAGCTCAACCCAGGCGATGCCGTCATCATCTTTACACCAGACGACCTTCATTACGAAATGGCATATACTGCAGCCAATAAGAAGCTCAATGTTCTGGTTGCAAAACCAATCGTCAAAACTGTCGAGGAGCATGACTCCCTGATCGAAATCTCTCGTGAAAAGAAGAGCATTATTGCCATGGAAGTTCATAAGCGATGGGATCCTATTTACTCGGATGCTCGTGAAAAAATGCGGGATCTCGGAGAATTTTCGTACTTTTCTAGTTACATGTCACAGCCCAAATCCCAGCTCGATTCTTTCCGCGATTGGGCTGGGAAATCGTCTGATATTTCCTACTATCTCAACACACACCACATTGACTTTCATTGCTGGGCTCTCGATGGCCTTGCTCGTCCTATTTCCGTTATTGCCTCCGCCTCAACCGGCGTCGCTACAAGTCAGGGTCTACCCACCGAGGATTCTATCACCCTGATGGTCGATTGGTTGAATAATTCTGGAAGCAAAGCCACTGCGGTTTATACCTCCTCTTGGATTGCGGCGAAAGCTGAGGTCCATTCACAGCAACGATTCTTCGCCCTCCATCACAAAGGCGAGGTTCGGATCGACCAGGCCCATCGCGGGTATGATTTTGCTTCGGATGCCGGTGGACATCAATCGCCCAACCCTCTCTTTTTCCGATACACTCCCGATGCCAACGGTCGCTTTGCAG
>ENA-ORDR01000598-ORDR01000598.1-marine-metagenome-genome-assembly--contig:-NODE-598-length-18362-cov-5.189445_pt1 | contig 18362 bp, 16 predicted proteins | sample MGYA00240993_ERZ508538 | MGnify/ENA primary metagenome ERZ508538 (study PRJEB26207, sample SAMN05421999) | marine metagenome | isolation source: Monterey Bay, California, USA | place: USA:Monterey Bay... | reverse complement strand
AGATCCAGAGCCAGTAACAGCATGTTGGGAAACAGCTACCTTTAATACAACAACCTGTGTATGGGATATAACAGGAATACAAGATCCAGAGCCTTCTGCATTAAATTGTTGGGACGACTATCAGTTCGATATAACATTATGTGTTTGGGAGAATGTTGGCGCACAAGATCCAGAGCCTTCTGCATTAAATTGTTGGGACGACTACCAGTTCAATATAACATTATGTGCTTGGGAGAATGTTGGTTCACAGCCAGCTCAACCAACACTTCCCTGTTATGAGTCTGTAGGGTTATTTAATACAGTAACATGTGCTTGGGATATAGAATCAAATGAAATAGTTTTAGATACATTTACAGCTAAAAGTCCTATTTGCAGATATGATAAATCCATAATCACAATTGGGATTTCTAACTCTATCTCTAATACTTATACAATCTTATTACAAGATTCTATTTTAAAATCATTTGTAATTGACAGTAATGGATTATTGATTCCTGAAGGGTTATCTATCACTCTTACTCCTAACTTTAGTGGAAAGGTTAAGATTGTGTCGCTTACTGATGAGGCAGGTTGTACTCAAATATTTAATGATAGTGTACATATTGAGGTAAAACAGCTGCCTCAACTAACCTTAGATGAGACAGATATTTGTAAAGGAGAGTCTTCTTTCTTACTTAATAGTGCCACTCCTATCGGGGGGGTGTATTTTATAGATAATGAGGAAAACACTTATTTTGATGTAGAAAACTTGCAAATAGGTAGTCATAATATTCGTTATGAATATACTGATACTGTTACATTATGCTCGAATAAGATTGAGAAAATGATCACTATTAATGCACCTCCTATTGCTGATTTTTTGTTTAGCCCTCAGCCTACTGATATTAATAATCCAAGTATCTTGTTTAGGGATAATAGCAGTAATGATATTCTTAATGCTGTTTGGGATTTAGGTGACAGTACAATTATTTATGATGAATCAAGTTTTTGGCATACATATACCGATATAGGTATATATACGATTAGATACTATATTACGAATCAAAATAATTGTACTGATTCTGTAATACATGATTTAACTATAAATCCAATATATAGAACTTATATCCCATCATCCTTTACTCCTAATAATGATAATGATAATGATTATTTTTATCCTTCAATTATTGGTGGAAATAACTATAATATGAAAATATATGATAGATGGGGAGGAATAATATATAATGAAGATAATGGGAAATGGAATGGAACAATAAATAATAATTTAATTGTTAATGGGGTTTACTCCTACTCTATTACTGTATTAAACTTTAAAGATAAGCCATTTATTTATACAGGACTTCTTACTATTTACTAAAGAATGAAATAAACCCACTCATTGAGTGGGTTTATGTTGGTGGAACTCTTGGCCCTTATTTCGAACTTCTTTAAACTTCTTTAATAACTAATTCTTCACTTACTCTGAACCTTTCTCCATAGACACCATTGTTGTCAGCTTTTCCAATTCCAAATATCATAACCACATGGCATCTCCAATTTAGTTTAAGTATTTTTTTAATTCTTTTTTCATCAAATCCTTCCATTGGACAAGAATCAAATCCTTCAGCTACTAATGACATCATAAAGTTCTGGCAAGCTAGTGCTGTAGTTTTTGTTACTGTTTCAAAGAGCTCATGTTTATAAATAGGACCTCTAGGAACTGGTTTGAAGTAACCAACAATGTTTATGAAAACAAAAATAATGCGTTTTATTAGTCCGGAGATTCCAAAGCGATCATGATAGTAGGCAAATGGAATCAGTTTATTATAATAGTTATTTATGATGGGAATAAATTTATTTTGTTTTTTATATTCTTCAACAATAAAATCACGATTTCTCTTCCATGTATCAATTCTTGCCACTGCAACTACTAATTCTTTTGCAGTCTTTGCTGCATTTTGAGAAAAACAAGCTTCTACTACCTGCTCTTTTTTTTCTAGATTTCTGATCCAATAAAACTCCCACGGTTGTAGATTAGATGAGTTTGGTGCTTGCAGTGATGCTTTTAAACACTTTCTCATCACATCTTCAGGTACTTCAGTATTAGTAAACTTTCTAACTGACCTTCTCTTGTTCACTGCCTCAAAAAAATCCATATGTATTTGATATTAAATTATTCTGTAAAAATACAAAACCCACTCAAATGAGCGGGTTTCTTTTTGGTGGAACTGGTGGGTTTCGAACCCACGTCCTAACAAGGAATCAAAAAGCTTTCTACATGTTTATCTTATTTTATTTTCGAGAAAAGGCAGGAAAAAAGCAACCAAACCCAATCCTTATCTTCATAAAATTTCGCATCATTACAGAAGACATAAATCAGCTATCCTGAAGTTAATAATGCCTCAAGATTAAAGGAATCAGGAGATCCTTTAAAAGAGACAAAAGCCAGCTTAATTATATAAATTAAGCAGCTAAAGCGTAGTTAGACTCGCCAATTAAAAAATTTGAATCTTGATTTTTACGAGCCAAAAAACAATGCTCGACATGCTTACAGTCCAATGCATCTTGCAGTCAAATCCAGTCAGTCCCAATATGTTAAAGAACAAAGAGCAAAATTACTAAATATTATACTCCATTTCATTACCATTATCTATTTTTGTAAAAAATAATTTTATAGATGAAAATAGGATTGCTTAAAGAGGAGAAGATTCCATCAGACGAAAGAGTTGTTCTTACACCAAAACAATCTAAGTGGATTACAGAAAACACTAACATTAATCTTGTAGTAGAAAGTAGTGATGTAAGGTGTTTCCTAGATTCTGATTATTCCAATTTAGGAATAGAAATAGTTAATGATCTTTCTGATTGTGATGTGTTACTTGGTGTAAAGGAAGTGTCAATATCATCTTTAATTTCTGATAAAATATATTTTTATTTTTCGCATACTATAAAAGAACAATCTTATAACAGAGATCTTTTACAAGAAATGGTGCAGAGAAATATTACCATGATTGATTATGAAGTACTTAAAGATAAAAATAACAAACGATTAATTGGTTTTGGCAGATACGCTGGTATTGTTGGGGCGTACAACGCACTTTTAACTTACGGACTTAAATCAGATAAATTCTTCTTAAAATCAGCGAACAAATGTTCTGGAATTAAAGAGTTATATCAGGAACTTAACAAAATAAAACTTTCTGCAGAGAAAATAATTCTAACAGGGAATGGTAGAGTTTCAGATGGAGCTCTCGAAATCCTTAGAAAAGTAAATATAAAAGAAGTTAGCAAAGAAGATTTTATTACAAAAACCTTTAATGAATCTGTATTTTGCAGCTTAAATACTATGGATTATAACGAACGAATTGACGGAGCTCTTTCCGATAAATACGATTTTTATAACAATCCCGAAAAATATCAATCTTCTTTTTTGAACTATACAAAACATGCTGATATTTTTATTACAGGTCATTTTTATAAATCTGGCTCACCGTATTTATTTACAAGAGAGGATGCAAAATCAGAGGATTTTAATCTACAAGTAGTTGCTGATATTTCATGTGATATTGATGGTCCTGTTGCATCTACAATTCGCTCATCTACAGTTGCAAAGCCTATTTATGGATACAACCCAGAAACGGAATTGGAAGATGATTTTAAGAAAAGAGATGTAATTGCCGTAATGGCGGTTGATAATTTACCTTGCGAATTAGCTAAAGATGCATCAGAATATTTTGGTAATGAATTTATTAATAAAATTCTTCCTCATCTAATAGGAGAAGATCCAGATAGAATTATAGAAAGAGCTACTATTTGTAAAGATGGAAAGTTAACTAATGATTTTGAATATCTGAGAAATTACTTAAATGGAATTTAACAGTTTTTTAGGTCCTCAATTGTTTGTGTAGGATTATCAGATTTAAAAACAAAACTACCTGCAACTAAAGCGTCAGCACCAGCTTCAATTAATTTTGGAGCATTAGTTATATTTACACCTCCATCAATTTCAATAATAAAATCTGATCCACTTTTTTCTCTTAGAATTCTTAAATTTCTAACTTTCTCATAAGTGTTTTCAATAAATGACTGACCACCAAATCCTGGATTAACTGACATTACTAAAACTAAATCTAAATCATTTAGTACATCTTTAAGTAAATCAACTGAAGTATGTGGATTTAATGCAACTCCAGCTTTCATTCCATTTGATTTAATGCTTTGTATAGTTTTATGTAAATGCGTACAAGCTTCATAATGAACCGTAAGAATATCAGCTCCTACATTTTTAAATGTCTCAATATACCTTTCTGGATCTATAATCATTAAATGAACATCTAGAGTTTTTGTAGCAACTTCATTTATTTTATTAATAATCGGCATTCCATAAGAGATATTTGGAACAAAAACTCCATCCATAATATCAAGGTGAAACCAATCTGATTTACTATTATTTACCATTTCGCAATCTCTTTGAAGATTACCGAAATCAGCTGCTAAAATTGAAGGGGCAATTATTACGCTCATTAAAAATAATTTTTGGCAAATTTAAGCAAAAAAAAGAGGAGTAAAACTCCTCTTTCTATTTTTATCCTAAATAGGTTTTTAAGATTTTACTTCTAGAAGTGTGTTTTAGTCTTCTTACAGCTTTTTCTTTTATTTGTCTAACTCTTTCTCTTGTTAGATCAAATTTTTCACCAATTTCTTCCAGAGTCATTGCGTGACCACCACTTAAACCAAAATAAGAAGACAATACATCTGCCTCTCTTGGAGTTAAAGTGTCTAATGCTCTTCTAATTTCTCTTCTTAAAGAGTCTAACATTAGTTCTTCGTCAGGGCTTGGACTTTCATCAGATTTTAATACATCATACATAGTACTGTCTTCTCCTTCAACTAAAGGATTGTCCATTGAAACATGTCTTCCAGTGTTTTTTAGTGATTCCTGAACTTCAGTAAGAGAAAGTTCTGTTAAATTAGCAATTTCTTCAGCAGTAGGAGGTCTTTCATACTGCTGCTCTAGCTTAGCATAAGCTTTATTAATTTTATTTATAGAACCAATTTTATTTAATGGTAATCTAACAATTCTTGATTGTTCAGCAAGAGCCTGTAAAATAGATTGACGAATCCACCAAACCGCATAAGAAATAAACTTAAAACCTCTAGTTTCATCAAATCTTTGAGCAGCTTTAATAAGTCCTAAATTTCCTTCATTAATTAAATCTGGTAAGGATAATCCTTGGTTTTGGTACTGTTTTGAAACAGAAACTACAAAACGTAAATTAGCTTGGGTAAGTTTTTCTAAAGCTATTTTGTCTCCTGCTTTAATTCTTTGTGCTAATTCTACTTCTTCTTCAGGAGTAATCAAATCTACTTTCGCGATTTCCTGTAGGTACTTATCCAATGAAGGAGTTTCCCTATTAGTAACTTGTTTTGTAATCTTTAACTGTCTCATTTATTTATTTTTAATTACTAAATTGTGTTTAACCTAAGACTTTTACGTACATATAACAGAAAGGTTACAACAATTACAAATAAATTTTAATTTATTTTTTTTCAGGCTTTGGAAGAAGTACTTTTCTAGATAGTTTTAACTTTCCAGACTTTGGATCAATAGAAATTAATTTAACTTCTATTTCTTGTCCTTCTTTCAATACCTCTTCTACATTTTCTACTCTTTCCCAAGAAATTTCAGAAACATGAAGTAATCCATCAGTATTAGGAGCAATTCCTACAAATGCTCCATAAGGCATAATAGATTTTACTTTTCCTTTATAAGTTTCTCCTTCTTCTGGTACAAAAGCAATAGATTTAATTTTTGCAACTGCCATATCCAACTTCTCTTGATCAGTTCCCAAAATTTCTACTCTACCTTTTTCATCAATTTCTTCAATAGAAATAGTGGTTTCAGTTTTTGCTTGTAACTCCTGAATAACTTTTCCTCCAGGACCAATAATTCCACCAATAGTAGATTTTGGTACTTCTAAAATAATAATTTTTGGGGTTTGAGGTTTTAAGTCAGTTCTAGGAGTAGTCATTACATCTGTTATTTTCTCTAAAATATGTAATCTACCATCTCTAGCTTGATTTAAAGCCTGTTCTAAAATATCATAAGAAAGTCCTTGAACTTTAATATCCATTTGACAGGCAGTAATACCATCAGCAGTACCGCAAACTTTAAAGTCCATATCTCCTAAATGATCTTCATCACCTAAAATATCAGAAAGTACAGCGTAGTTATTTGGGTCCTTTTCGTCAGAGATTAATCCCATAGCTATTCCTGATACTGGTTTTTCAATCTTTATACCAGCGTCCATAAGTGCTAAAGTACCAGCACAAACAGTTGCCATTGAAGATGATCCATTGGATTCTAAAATGTCAGAAACAATTCTTACTGTATATGGATTGTCTGCAGGAATCATCTTTTTTAATGCTCTTTGTGCTAAGTTTCCGTGTCCGATTTCTCTTCTACTCACACTAAATTTCATTCTAGCTTCTCCTGTAGAGAAAGGAGGAAAGTTATAGTGTAAGTAGAATTTTTCGTGACCTTGGAAGGTAACACCATCTATTCTATTTACATCTTGTAAAGTTCCCAAAGTTACAGTTGTTAATGATTGAGTCTCACCTCTTGTAAATACAGCCGAACCGTGTGGAGAAGGTAAATAATCTACCTCACACCAGATTGGTCTGATTTCAGTAGTTTCTCTACCGTCTAATCTTTTCTTTTCATTTAAAACTAATGTTCTAACTGCTTCTTTTTCTACGTCATGGTAATATACTCCAATTAATTTTGAATCGTATTTTTCAACTTCTTCTTCTGTTAAAGAATCAATCCAATCTTGTTTTACTTGTTTAAATTTAGTTGATCTTTCATCCTTTCCTAAACCTTCAGCAGCAACTGAATAAACTTTATCGTAAGTTTCTGATTTTATTCTTTCTTTTAATTCCTCATCATGAGTTTCGTGGCAATATTCTCTTTTTGGAGAAGAAGTAGCGATTTCAGAAGCTAATTCGGTTTGCATTGCACACTGAATTTTAATAGCTTCATGACCAACTTTAATACCCTCAATCATCTCTGCTTCAGATACCTCACTCATTTCCCCTTCTACCATTGCTACACTATCAGCTGAAGCTCCAACCATTAAATCGATATCTGCTTCTTTCATTTGTTCAGGTGATGGATTTACAATGAACTCTCCATTTAATCTGATAACTCTAACTTCAGATATAGGTCCGTTAAATGGAATGTCTGAAATAGCAATTGCAGTTGAGGCGGCTAGTGCAGCTAAACTGTCAGGAGACACTTCAGGATCGTGTGAGTTAAGTGAGATCATCACTTGTACTTCAGCGTGATAATCCGCAGGGAACATAGGTCTTAATATTCTGTCTACTAATCTCATAACCAGAATTTCTTGGTCAGTTGGTCTTGCTTCTCTTTTTAAGAATCCACCAGGGAATCTACCGTCAGCAGCAAATTTCTCTCTATAATCTACAGTTAGTGGTAAAAAATCTACTCCATCTCTAGCTTCTTTACTAGATACAACAGTGGCTAACATATGAGTTTTCCCCATTCTGATTTCTACCGAACCGTTTGCTTGTTTTGCTAATTTACCTGTTGAGATAGTTATTTCTCTACCATCATTTAAGGTAATTTTTTTTGTAATTTCTTTCATCATTTTTTTTATTGTTTTCTTATTTTCATCTTAGTTTACAAACTAAAAAAGGCAATTATCAAAATTGCCTTTTTTAAGTTATTTCATATAATAGTTATCTTCTTAGTTTTAAATCTTTCACTAATTTTCTGTAAGCAACTACATCTTTTCTTTTTAAGTAATCTAGTAATTTCCTTCTTTTACCCACCATTAACTGAAGAGATCTCTGTGTTCCAAAATCCTTTCTGTTTTCTTTAAGATGAGCTGTAAGATGTTTAATTCTTTCAGTGAATAATGCTACTTGACTATATACAGAACCAGAATCTTCTTTTCCGGAACCATATTTTGTAAATAACTTTTCTTTTTGTTGTGTGTCTAACATATTGGTTTAATCTTTTATTTTTCGGTTTGCAAATGTAGGAATTGTTTTCAGAACAATGGTGTTTTAAATAAATAAAATTATGAAGTGTACATTCTTATTAATTGTGATATCTTTTCTTTCATGTTCTTTCTTGACACAATCATGTCTAAAAAACCATGTTCTTTAACAAATTCTGCAGTCTGAAAACCTTCTGGTAAATCTTTTCCAATGGTTTCCTTTACAACTCTTGGACCTGCAAATCCTATTAAAGCATTTGGTTCACCAATATTTAAGTCTCCAAGCATAGCAAAAGAAGCTGTAATTCCTCCTGTAGTTGGGTCAGTTAAAACGGAAAAATAAGGAACCTTTTCTTCTGATAATTGTGCAAGTTTTGCTGATGTTTTAGCAAGTTGCATTAAAGAAAATGAAGCTTCCATCATTCTAGCTCCACCTGATTTTGAAATAATAATTAATGGAGTTTTAGTTTCTTTGGCATAATCAATTGCTCTAGCTATTTTTTCTCCTACTACGGAACCCATTGATCCTCCAATAAAATTAAAGTTAAAACATGCAATCACTGCATCTTGTTTATTTATTTTACCATATGCAGTGGTAACAGCATCTTTTAATCCTGTCTTTTCTTGTATTTCTTTTAATCTTTCAGTATATTTTTTTCGGTCTTCAAATTTTAAAGGATCTTTTGAAGTCATATTTTCATTTAATTCTGTAAATTTATTTTTATCAAATAAGATTTCAAAATATTCTTTTGCATTTATTCTGTGGTGGTGATTACAATTATCGCAAACATACAATTGATTATGGTGGTCCTCTGATGTGATAATAGTTTTACATTTTGGACATTTGTACCATAATCCTTCTGGGATTTCTTTTTTCTGATTGGTTTCAGTAGTAACTCCCTTTTTTATTCTTTTAAACCACCCCATATCTTAGATATTTCTGTTTATATTGTTTAAGTCTTCAAAAGATTTAGTTAATCTTTCAATGAATGTAAGCTCTCCTTCTCTCATCCATTTCCTTGGGTCGTAATATTTTTTATTTGGAATGTCATCTCCTTCAGGATTACCTATTTGTTTTTGAACATAATCAGTATAGTTTGCAAAATAATCTCTCACTCCAGTTGTAAATCCCCATTGCAGATCTGTATCAATATTCATTTTAATTGCTCCATATGATATAGCCTCCTTGATATCTTCAGGACTAGATCCAGAACCTCCATGAAAAACAAAATTAATTGGTTTGTTATTAGTTTGATGTTTATCTTGAATATATTGTTGTGAATTATGCAATATAATAGGAGTAAGTTTTACATTTCCAGGTCTATATACACCATGTACATTTCCGAAAGCTGCAGCGACAGTAAAATTATTGCTAATTTTTATTAATTCTTCATAGGCATACGCTACTTCTTCAGGCTGCGTGTATAATTTACTACTATCAATATCTGTATTATCTACTCCATCTTCTTCACCTCCTGTAACACCAAGTTCAATTTCTAATGTCATATCTATCTTATCCATTCTTTCTAAATATTTCTTGCATGTTTCAATATTTTTTTCAATTGGTTCGTCTGATAAGTCAATCATATGAGAACTATAAAGTGGTTTTCCATGCATTTGATAGAATTCTTCTCCTGCATCTAAAAGTCCATCAATCCAAGGTAATATTTTTCTTGCACAATGATCCGTATGTAAAATAGCAGTTACACCATACATTTCTGCCATTTGATGTACGTGCATTGCTCCAGAAATCCCACCAGCAATTGCAGATTGATGATCTTCATTTGATAGTCCTTTTCCAGAAAAAAACTGACAGCCACCACTAGAAAACTGAACAATTACAGGTGAGTTTAGTTTTGCGGCAGTTTCTAATACAGAGTTTACAGTTGATGTATTTGTAACGTTTACAGCTGGCAACGCATAATTATTCTCTTTTGCATCATTAAAAACTTTTCTTAATTCTTCTCCTGAAATAACACCTCTTTTAAATTTTGACATTTTTTTATTTTAATAATTAATTTACAATAACAAAATTAGAAACATTGTTAGTATTTTGGCGTTAAATTTCAGATAATTTTTAAATAAATAATAAAAAGGTAAGTGATAAGTAAAAATCAGATAAAATTTGTCAAATCTTTACAGAAAAAAAAGTTCAGATTAGAATCCAAATGTTTTGTAGTTGAATCTTCAAAAAATGTAAATGAAATTCTAAATTCTAACTATAAAATTCAACAAATATATGCAACAAAAAATTGGATAGAAAAATATAAAATTAGAGATGACGTCTCAATTAATCAAGTGAATCAAAATGAGTTACAAAGGATATCTTCATTAAAAACTGCTTCTGATGTATTAGCAGTTGTATATATTCCTCTTGAGAAAAGTGATTTTGACTTTTCTGGAATAAACATTGTTTTAGATGATGTAAAAGACCCTGGAAATTTAGGTACAATTATTAGAATTTGTGATTGGTTTGGAGTTAAGAATATTTATTGTTCTCAAGAAACAGTTGATGTGTATAATCCTAAAGTTGTTCAGTCTACAATGGGCTCAATTACTAGAATTGATGTAATTTATACTGATATAAGAAAAATGATACAAGAGGTTGATATTAATATAAAAGTCTATGGAGCTGTGATGGATGGATATGATGTAAATCAAATAAAAGTGAATAAGAATTCTTTAATTGTTTTTGGAAATGAATCTAATGGTATTTCTAAAGAAATAAAAGATATTATTTCTGAGAGAATAACAATAAATAAGATAGGATCGGCAGAATCGTTAAATGTAGCATCTTCCGCTGCAATTATTTTAAATAAGTTTTGTAACTAGAATTTTCCAGAGAAAGATCGTTCCCATCTTCTTCCTTTCCATGCGCAATTCACACATTGATATTTTTTAAAATCATACATTTGAAAAGTAAGATAATTTATCATATGATCTATGTTTCCTCTTTTTATTCTTTCTAAAGGTTCTTGGCAATCTGGACAACAATTGTTGCAATTATTACATTCTTTTTTCTTCCAAACATTCATCTTTCTTAATAAAAAAAGAATAATAATATAGGACACTAATCCTATTGAAATTGCTAAAAACTCATCCATATAAAGGTTTGTTTCTTAGGGTTTTGTTGACAAATCTACGAAATATATATTAATAAAATGTGTTTTATTAATGATTTAGAGTTTATATGAGAAATTATGTTATTCGAAAGTAAAAGATAACATCCATCCGTTTGTGTACAGATTCTTGATTGAAGTTGTATAAACACTTTCATCTTTCGTAAGTAAATTTAAGATACCAGCAGAAACTTTAATTTGCGGAGAAAACTTAAAATATTCTAGATAAAAATCCATTCCAAAACCAATTTCTCCAGTTAAATCATGAGGTTGAAGTTTAAGAACAATAAAATCTTCATTAACTATATCTTTTTTAGAGGCAATATCTAAGCTGTATTTTATTCCAAATAAAACATAGGATCTAAAATTATTATATCTTTCAGATTTATATTTTACATAAAAAGGAAAATCGAGTAAAGTAAATTCGATTGCTTTCATTTCGGTAGAAATAACGTTGTTTGTATCAGCAAAAGAATATAATAAACGTCTTTCTCCAAAAACAATAGCTGGAACAAAACGAAAGTCAGTATATTTTCCCATTCTGAAATTAGATACAATACCTAAATTAAATCCTTTCTGACTATTTGATTGCAAAACATATAAACTATCCTGATACATAACTTCACCATTATGTTTTATATTAAAATCTAAAGAATTGAGACCAAGAGTAAAACCAAAATGCATTTTCTTATTATCGTACCTGACTAGGTTTTGTGGTTTTGGCCTTAACTGTGCCTTTATCTCATTAGGAAAGATAAAGAACAGTATGAAATATAATAATAACTTTCTCATTTGGGTCGGAAAACGATTTTCTTATTCTTTTATTGCTACATATAGATCTACAATTCCGAAAGTTAATGGAATATAATTACATGATTTAAATCCTACATTTTGCAGATGTTTTATAAAATCTTTTCCGCTAGGGAACGCTTCTACCGAATTAGGTAAGTAGGTGTAAGCAGAATTATCTTTTGAAATTAATTTTCCGAATAATGGTAGTACATGATTAAAATAGATAGTATAAATTTGTTTTAACGGAAAAGCTTTTGGTTTTGATGGCTCTAAAATAGCTGCTATTCCATTTTTACTTAGTACTCTGTACATTTCTGAAAGCCCTTTTTCTAAATTTTCAAAATTACGAACACCAAATCCAGCGGTGATAGCATCAAAACTATTCTCGGTGAAAGGAAGGTTTTCGGAATCTGCAATTTGCAATTCTATTATACCCTCTAGTCCTTTTCTTTTTATTTTTTCTTTTCCAATATTTACCATTCCTTCAGATATGTCAATTCCTGTAATTTTCACATCTTTTAGTTTTGCTGCACTGATAGCAAAATCAGCAGTTCCTGTAGCTACATCTAATATTGTTTTAGGATTGTTTGTTAGATATTTTATCGCTTTTCTTCTCCAATAATAGTCCATGCCAAAAGATAAAGAATGATTTAGAAGATCGTATCTTTTTGCAATGCTATCAAACATTTTCTCAACTTGTTTCTTTTTTGAATCAGTTGTATTATATGGAGTTATTTTACTCAATCTTCAGTATTTATAATCTCTTTTTCAGAAGCACTATTTACAAACATTACATTCCCAAGTTTATCATATCCTTTAAATAATTTCTCTTTTTGTTTTTCTAGTAATTCAGCTTTATAACCAATAATTGTAAGGTCTGCATTAGAAGATTTATTATTGATAATTTTTCTGATTCTACTATTTTTGTCATTTGGAATTAATTGAATATTTGTTGAAGAAATTGGAAGTCTTCCTTCATTGATTAAAGTTGATAATTTTTTATTTTCTTGATTAAAATTTCCTTCTTCATAAACACTAAAAATATTTATTTCTGCTTTATTCCATTCAGGATGACCAAGTAAAATATATCCTAGTAATATCATAAGGTTAGAATTCTCGAAATCTTGAGGAGAAATCCAAATATGAATTGATTTCTTACTTCCAAAACTTCTGAATGATTTTCTTAAAATACATACATCAAATTCAGTAGCTGCTAATAGATGAAAATTATCAATTACTTTATATAGTTCTTCCGTCTGAGTAGATTCATACTCAAACAATATGAGGTTATTCCCTTTTCCTGAAATTCCAGAAAGCTGAATAACTTGCGCAAGAGCAGAAGTATATGATGGGCTAATAATTGTATCGATATACACCCTGCTGTTTTTTTTCTTTGAGACACTTAACAACTTATTCTGCACCTCTTTTGATTTTTGAAATGTATTTTTTGATAGTTGACCATTGATGTAGTGCATAAAGGTTCCAAAACCGTATTTATGAGAAATCCATCTTACTAAATCAAAAGAATCTTGTGATTTAAAAGAATCTTCAGTCACACAAATAACAAAAGGTCTCCAGTTTTCTGTTTCTGACTCTTCATCTTTCTTTTGTAGATATATTTGTAATCTTCTACTTGCTTGAAAGATAACTCCCTTGAATAGTTTTTCTAGACCACCCTTTTCTTTATTATTTTTACTAATATAATAATATATAATAGACATTGTTCCAATTGAGATTAAAGCATAAAAAGTATCTACTTTAAACATCAAATAGAAAGATAAAATTGCTCCTAATAGAGAAAAATACCACCTAGATTTAAAAGTAGGACGATAAGATGGGTCAGCTGAAAAATGTTCTAAGAATGAGATTAAACATATTGCACCATAAGTTACAATAAAAAACATTGTAATAATTTTAGCAACAGAATTAATGTCACCCATAAATATGAAAAAGAATGCAATAACAGAAGTAATTATAGCTCCATTTATTGGCTCATTATCTCTTGTTCTTTCTTTTTTGAACCATTTATTTAGTCTTTGAAATGGAAAAACAGAATCATTTCCAAGTGCTTGTAGAGTTCTTGGAGCAATAATTACAGATCCAAGAGCTGAAGAAATTGCGGCGCAGGCAAGTCCTATAGGTATAATAGGACCCCATATTGCAACATCACTCATTATAAACTGATTAGCAAGGTCACCTAAGACATTAACGTCTGCAGACATTCTTAGTTTTATAGCTACAGCAAAATACACAATTAGCCCTACTAATGTTGCTAAAATAGTCCCTCTTGGTATTGATTTCTCTGGGTTTTTTAAATCTCCAGATAACCCTAGTCCGGCAGCTAGCCCCGTGAACGCAGGAAAGATTATTGCAAAAACTACCCAAAAATCTTTTGGGTTGTCAACTTTGTCAGCTAAATTAATTTGATCAAAACTATATTTTGTTTCTCCTAGGAAGAAAAATATTAATGAAATAAATAATATAGCTGCTACAAAATAAAGTGCTTTCATGCCAACATTTGCTCCTTTCTTTAGAATAAAGAATGTTAGTATAGACATACTTAAGAGTCCTATTGAGGTTCTAACTATATTTATTTTATTATCATTTGTTAATTCTGCCAGGTTTTCTATTATTCCAAGATTAGATAATAGAGTTGCAAAATATTCAATAGATTCTATTCCTATAAATGGGATTAATGATTCTGCAAAAGCAATTACATAGAAAGCTACACTGATTGCCTGTGAAAGAAATAGTGTAATACCAATTGCAGCTCCTACATTTAATCCAAAAGATCGGGAAATAATATAATAAGCTCCACCTCCCTCTACTTTTTGATTTGTAGCAATTTCAGCAACAGCTAGAGCTGTCGGTATAGTTATAAGATGTCCTAATATGATGATGCCAAATATGCCAATTAAGCCAGTATGACCAATTGCATAACCAAACCTTAAAAACAGAACAGCTCCTAAAATTGTAGAGATAGCTGTTACAAAAACAGGCATGGTACCGAAATTTGCCTTTTTGTTATTTATTAGTTCAGGCATCTGTTCTGATTAGAATATTTTTATTGTTTCTGATAGTAATTCTTCTTTATCAATAGGAACTACACCTACTTTCTGACAAACAATTCCTCCGGAAAGGCAAGAAATTTTTGAAATATTTTCTGGAATTACTCCAGTAGATAGTAGGAGAGAAGCTACTGAAATAACCGTATCACCTGCTCCTGAAACATCTATAACACTTCCTCCATAAGCAGGAGTATGTACAAAACCATTTTCTGAATTGATACATATTCCTTTTCCAGAAAGAGTTAAAAGGATAGATTTTGCATTTAATTTTTCTTTTAATAATGAAGTTGCCTTTTGAAGTTCTTCATCTTTTGATTCGTCAAATTCTATATTAATTCCTTCTTTTATTTCTTTTAGGTTTGGTTTAAAAATATCACATTCTTGATATTCTAAAAAGTTATCTTTCTTAGGATCTACAATGGTAGGAATTCCCATTTCTTTTGCTTTACTTATTACTGTTCTGATAATTTTTTTAGTAAGAAGACCTTTATTATAGTCTTGTAATATAATAATTGAGATATTTTCTAATAAGGAATCCACTTTATTTATAAATTGATCTTCTATTTTTATAGGATGTATATCCTCATCATCCATTCTGAGTTGATGTTTTCCTTCCGAGATAACACGAGTTTTAACAGTAGTTTTTCTGTTGTCATCAACAAGAATGCCATCAGTTGATAAATTAGAATCTTTCATTAGTTTTTTGAAATTAATTCCGTTAATATCATTGCCGATAACTGTAAATAAAACAGGATTAGCCCCTAAAGATTTTATGTTTAGAGCGCAATTTGCCGCCCCTCCTAATCTGATTTCTTCTTTGTTAATTTCAACTACAGGAACAGGAGCTTCTGGAGACATTCTATTAACTTTCCCCCATATATACTGATCAATCATTGCATCACCAATTAACAGTACTTTTTTATCGTTAAATGAAGAGAAAACTTTTCGTATTTCTTGTTCCGTCATTTTAATTCTGATAATTGATTTTTTATTCTGCTTATTGCTTCCAAAAGATCTTCTTCAGATGCAGCATACGAAATTCTTACACACTCAGGATTTCCAAAAGGAGTGCCCGCTACAAGTGCAACATAGCAAGAGTTTAGTAGATACATACACAGGTCATCAGAACTATTTATGATGCTTTCTCCATCGGTTTTTCCTAAATAATAACTTACATCTGGAAAAAGATAGAAAGCTCCTTGAGGAACATTGCATTTTATTCCTTCAATCTCATTTAGTTTTTCCAATACTAGGTTTCTTCTTTTAAGGAAAATATCTTTCATGAAACTAACTTCATTAGGATCTGCATTTACAGCTGTTTCTGTTGCTTTTTGTGCAACAGCACAAGTAGCAGAAGTTACCTGTCCTTGAATTTTACTACATGCTTTTGCAATCCAAATTGGAGCTCCAATAAAACCAACTCTCCAACCAGTCATGGCAAATCCTTTTGAAACTCCATTTACTGTAATTACTCTGTCTTTTAGTTCTGGAATTGTACCAATACTAAAATGTTGATCTGTAAAGTTGATGTGTTCGTAAATCTCATCTGCAATAATGTAAATATTTGGATATTTCTCTAACATCTTTGCAATCTCCAATAACTCTGATTTTGTATAAACAGAACCTGAAGGATTACAAGGAGAAGAAAACATTAATAGTTTAGTTTTCTCTGTTATCTTACTTTCAATTTCTGCTGCAGTAACCTTAAAATCATCTTCTATAGAAGATGAAATTTCGACTGTTATTCCCTCAGCCAGACAAACAATATCGGCATAACTAACCCAATAAGGAGCAGGTAAAAGCACTTCATCTCCAGGATTCAGTAAGGACAAACATACATTGGCAATGGATTGTTTAGCTCCTGTAGAAACTACAATTTGTTCTGCAGTAAAATCTAGTCCATTATCTCTTTTAAATTTCTTTGCAATCGACTTACGTAAGTCTAGCATTCCTGGCACGGGAGTATAATGTGAGTAATTATCATCTACTGCTTTTTTAGCTGCCTCCTTTACAAAATCGGGAGTATCAAAATCAGGTTCTCCTAAGCTTAGCGCTATTACATCTTTTCCTTGATCTTTGAGCTCCCTACTCATCCTAGCCATTGCTAGAGTTGCAGATTCTGATAATCGGTTTAATCTTTCAGAAACTTTAGTCATATTATTTTTTTGTTTTTCTTTCGCCAAATATACTTATTTTTTATGTAGAAATAAGAATAATATTTTTACTATATTTGAAGAAAAATAAAATCCTTAATCATGAAGAAAATCCTATTCCTATTAATTTTAGTGTTCTCATCTCTTTCTTCCAAATCTCAGAAAGTATATTCGGTAGATTATTCTAGCCAAGCAGATGTAAAAGTTTTTGTTGTAGACTATGAAAGCAGATCAGATTTATGTGTATATAAAGTAGATTATTCTTCACAAGCAGGAAAGAATGATGGTAATTGGTTCTTTGTAGATTACGCATCACAAGCTGACAAGAAAATATTCTTTACAGATTACGCTTCGCAGGCGGACGTATTAATTTATTTTGTGGACTATAAGAGCCAAGCAAAATGGAAGAATAAAGAAAAAATGCATATCTTTTATTAATAAAATATAAAATGAAAAAACTATTACTACTATTAATATGTGTGCCTTTCATTGGGGTTGGACAAATTTATCTTGGAAATAATCAGTCAATTTGCGAAGGTGATAGTGCTCAATTAATTGCAACTTACGCTCCAGGAACATCTATAAACTCGACAGGATCTCCAATTTTAATAACTGAATGTGATCCTGGAGCTCCTGATCTTCTTGAAATTCAGAATGTTTCGGCATTACCTGTAGATGTGACAGGATGGAGAGTTATTATTAGCAATAATTATACAAATATTAATATTGCAAATCCTAATGAACAAATTCTTTCAGGAAATATGGTTCCTGGATCTACTCAATACTGGACTGATAATTCAACTACGAATTATTGGGGAAGTAATATGATGTGGAATCCAGGCGCTTACCCTTCTTTTACAACTTGGATCATGTTACTTGATAATAATAATAATGTTATGGATGTTTTTGTTGGAAATTGGCTAAGTACTGATATAGATAGTTCAGCTATTGTAACAACAGTTGGCACAATTTCACTTGCAGGACATTGGAATGGAGATGGGGTTGATCAAACTAATATTGGAACTTCATTACAAAGTTTTTCAAGAATAGGAAATGAAGATAATGATGACTCTTCTGATTTTACAATTTTATCTACTTCATCTAGTATTACTAATACTGGATTGAATTTGCCTTTTTCTGGTGGTGGAGCTACTTGGTATGACGTAAATTCTGGTCAGATGATTGGAGTAGGAGACACACTTAATTACTCTCCACCTCAATCTACTT
>ENA-ORDR01000595-ORDR01000595.1-marine-metagenome-genome-assembly--contig:-NODE-595-length-18384-cov-3.399902_pt1 | contig 18384 bp, 16 predicted proteins | sample MGYA00240993_ERZ508538 | MGnify/ENA primary metagenome ERZ508538 (study PRJEB26207, sample SAMN05421999) | marine metagenome | isolation source: Monterey Bay, California, USA | place: USA:Monterey Bay... | reverse complement strand
TCGCTTCGGTGAGGCGAGCGTTGCCGAACGCCGACGCGAGCGCGTATAAAGGCGTGTACGTAAAATGTAAAGCGGCGATGAAAGAAAGAGACGAGAAGAAGCAGTTTTTGCTGTTAGCGAAAGATGCGGAGTGTTCGAGGAACTTTGGGACGAACTTTAAGAGCGCTTTTACGGTGAAGAGCGCGGACGATTGGGAGTTGAAATTGTTTCCGTTCGAGAAGTGCTTCAAGAAAGGCGAGAGAATGGGAAGACCGATCGAACGCGGCCCGATAAACGTGAAGGAAGTGACCGAGTTAGGCTTGATGATTTTGAGAGGAGAAGAGGCGCAGGTCGGTAAATTTGGCTTGGACGTGGAGGAGTTTGGGTTTTATGTGTGATTCATGATATATAGAACAAGTATTATAGCGCGATTTTATATATAGTAATACAACAACAATTTATTCATTTTCATTTAAGCGGCGGCGGCGGCAGAAGAGGCGCTATCGTCGCCGCTCCCTTGCGAGCGTTCAAACTCAACCCAATCGCCAAAGCTCGAAAAACCTTCCTCGGGTTCGGTGAGCGAGCATCCCATAACCGTGCGTAACTTTTTCCTTTTCCCAAAAGCAAACTTGAACAAAAATTTTGGCATGCCGAATAAACCGCCAAACGCAAACGTAAATCCTCGAAAGGCTTTGCCCGCGATTTGGGCAATGACTAACTTAGTAATCACTTGTCCGAAATCAAACGAGCGTTTGATGTGTTCAGTCACCGGCACCGAGCGCAATCCTTTTGCCAGTTCCATGCGCAAGGTTTTATCTTTCGTCAGCATGATTGCCGCGTCTGCGGCCATGCTAAACATGGGCAACTTAACGCCGCCTTTCGCGCCGACTTGCGCCAACTCAATCATGGCGGTCAACCGTTCCCACTCGAATCGACCATCGACGATGATAACTTTGAGCAATCGTAAACGCAGCGCCGGGTCTGGGTCGGTCAAAAGACGTCTGGCGACGTATGGAAACGCGGCATCTAAAAAGTTAAATTCCGGGTCTAACGTCAAGCAAATCGATTCTTGCGTCAACAACGATCGAATGACCAAGGAAAACCTTTCGGGAACCCGAATCGGGTACTTGAACAATAACTTGTTGAACTCTTTCGTCAACCCCCGAAAGGAAAACCCGTTCGTGCCCGCTAACTGTTCCAACGCGTCTTCACCCCAAACCTCTTGTTGAGCCTTATCATCATAAAGAGCAAGCTGAAAAGGATGAATGCCAACAACACCTAAAACCCATGCAGTAGACATACAGCCCTGCGCAATTCTTAATTGTACCTCTGAAAAAGTGTGCGGATCTAATTCATGCCCACCATATTGCTTAGGTTGTAGAATCTTAAAAAATCCAGCATCCTTCATGTCTTGAATGGTTTCTTTGGGAATTCTTCGATCAATGTTTGCAGATTCAGATCTTTTCTTGAGAACAGGAATAAGATCTTCAGCTTTTCTGATCATTTCGTTATGTAGGTCAAGATTTGTTCTTTCTTTGGTAGTTGCTGCTAATGCCATTTTTCACCTCTTCTTTGTATTGATAGTAATGATTCCATTAATACTTTGTTGATTCAACATAATAATTCATATTTTTTATTATTATTTTTACGATTAATATAATAATTATTAATATTTATAAGCACACTTTGGCTCAATATTGCTCATTCGTAAATTTTTTACTATATGCATCTATAATTGTTCGATGTCATATATAAGTGTTCACTGTAGTGCAGGAAAATTTACTGGTGTAAATGATGATGGCATAAATTTTTTTTATGGTATTCCCTTCGCAAAACCCTTAACCAACAAAACGCAGTGGCAGGCACCTGAAAAAATTGATTCTCAAATATCTTATGATGCAACCAAAAGAGGGCTTAGTGCACCTCAAACAATTTATCGAGATTCTTTTTTAACTGATCCAAACATGCCAGATGAATCAGTAGACTGTTTGTCTCTTAACATTGCCTCGCAAAATATAAATGGCAATATGCCAGTGATGATTTGGATTCATGGAGGAGCATATATTACCGGCTCATCTAATTCAGTGATCTATGATCTTGATTCTCTTCCTCGTCATGAAATTGTATTAGTTACAATTAACTATCGCCTAGGACCATTTGGATTCTTAAAGCTTGATGAAGTCTCAAATGGAGCAATTAAATCTTCAGGTAATGAAGGTTTAATGGATCAAAAGTTAGCAATAGAGTGGGTAAAAGAAAACATTGCTGAGTTTGGAGGGGATCCTGAAAACATTACTATTTTTGGAGAATCTGCTGGAGCTTGGAGTGTTGCATTGCAATCTTCAATAAGCCCAAAAGGTAATTTATTTTCTAAAGCTATCTGTCAAAGTGGAGGAATGAATGCATATTTTGATAAAGAGAGAGGAAATCAATGGGGTGAGTTATTCCTCAAAACCGCAAATGATAATGGAATAAAAATTGATGATTTACTAATACTTGATCACAAGCAGATAACCTCACTTGCATCCGCTATAAAACATACGATGATTGCAAGTGGAAAGTGGCTTTCACCAGAAATAGGATTTGCACCAATTGCAGATGGTAATTTCTTACCCTTAAATCCCATAAAAAATTTCCAAGATTCATCAATCAAATTAATAGTTGGAACAACTGCAGATGAATACAGGCTTTGGTCGGAATTTGAATCATATTATCTAAATTTAAACAAAGATAGTTTTTATAAGAGGTTAAATAAATTATTCAAAACAGAGGCTGTTGATAAAATTGCTGATAATTATTTACTCAAAGGAAAATCAGATAATCAATATAAGCATGCGCTATCAAATATTATGACTGATTGGACATTTGGAATTCATGCATTGGAACTATTAGAGCAACATCAAGATAATGCTTATGGATATTTTTTTAATGAACCCAGTCCAGTCCTAGATGGTAAATTGGGAGCATATCATGCAAGCGAGCTCCCATATGTCTTCGGGTCCGCATCTAAAAAAATTATTCAAGATTTTTGTTCAAAAGAAGCTCAAAAAATTTCAAATTTTTTTCAAGTTTCCTGGACTCAGTTTGCAAAAACCGGCTCTCCATCTTCAGATTTGATGCGTTGGGATACTTATAATATTAGTGAATCCATTGCGTTTATAAATTCAACTCCTAAAATAAAATCTATGCCCAACAAAGAAAGGATAAAATTGCTGCATGAATCAAAAAATAATTTTTAAAAATTTTTTACTAACTTCATTATGCCTATTTGCCTTAGGATCCTGCATGAATCCTATTCAACAAGGAAATATGTTAACAGTTACTACTTCATCTGGAGTATCTCAGGGAACGTTAAATAAAAATGTTGTTACATGGGAGGACATTCCTTATGCCATTCCTCCTGAAGGAGATCTTCGCTGGAAGGCTCCTAGAGCTTTAATATCTCCTGAATCAAATATTCAACCTCAAGATGGCAATGGATGCCTGCAAGAAGCGAGTATTTATGCAGGAATACAGGGTGAAGGAATCGTCGGACAAGAGGATTGCTTGTACTTAGATATAAAAGCTCCTGTAAATAATTTAAATCAAAGTCTTCCCGTAATGTTTTGGATACACGGTGGTGGCAATACATCTGGAGTAAAAGACTACTATGATTTTTCAGAGCTCATTCGCGAACATGAGGTTCTCGTTGTAACAATTAATTATCGTTTGGGTCCTATGGGTTGGTTTACTCATCCCGCTATACAGGGACTGCAAAATGGAATTGACAAAGCTTCAAATTTTGGAACCCTCGATATCATGGAAGCATTAAAGGCAGAAGCTCCTTTTTGGAAAAAAGAAGTATTAAATGGTGAAGAAAGTTGGGTAGAGGCCACAAGTGAAGATGAAGCTAATTTAAACCGTTGGCGGTGATTTTGAATTCAGAAATTAACTTTTTTTCTCAATTGAAGACCTCAACTCCTCGGTTTCGAGACGCGCAGCGCGTAAACCATCCATAGCCGCTTCCAACTCAGCCCCTAATTGGGAGATTTTTTTATCAAGTTCCAACTCTCTATTTCTTGCTTTTTCGTTATCTTTCTCAGCCTCAAGCAAAGCTGCAGAAATTTTGTTTAGCTCATTTAAATCCTTTTCGGACACCATATTTAGCCGCTGCAACAGCCAACGTGTAAGCCAGCCCAATAGAAAGGTAAGAAATAGCACAATTGCGGCACTAATTATAAATTCTTCTCTATTCATTTATTCACTCTTATCTCTTTCCACTTCGTTATTTGGCACCAATTTAAACTCAATTCGTCTATTAATTTCACGACCATCCTCAGTATCATTTTCTGCAATAGGTTGTAACTCTCCATACCCCTTGGCAACGTAGTTAGTGGTCAGGACCTTCCTTCTCTGTAATTCTATTAATACTGCAGTTGCTCGGGACTGCGATAATTGAAGGTTCATCCCCTCTCTACCCTGACTATCTGTATGACCTGCAATTTCTAGAGATAATTCTTCACAATCACGAAGAACATCCGCTATTTCATCCAACAGTTGTTGACCATCCAAATTTATACGATCCGAACTAGGTTCAAAAGTTATCTTTCTTTCAGCAAGTAAGTTATCAACCCCATCTAAACACTCTTCATCTGTAGGACCCTCTGGCTCCACAACTTTAACAGGCTCAACATAACCAATCTTGGTTTTCAAAGGCTGATTTGATGCTAGTTTTCCATAAAAATTCTGTGCAATTTTGACGGCAATATTTGCTTCATTCGATTCACCAGAAACGGAAACTGCAGAATTATTTATCTCAATAAATCCATTTTTTAACAATGACATCGACTCAATGCCAAACATTATTAAGTCACTCCAATCTTGAGGCATAGAAGCATCAATTTTCAATTTATTATTAACAAAATCTTTGCCAAACTTAGCTTCAGCTAGACTGGTTAGTGTAGTTCGCGTAGTTTCAAAACGGACCTTACCATTCACTTGAAACAAGCCCTCTGGGCTTAAGGTAAGAACAACCGTTCCGCCCGGATCGCCTTTTTCCTCCATGCTCGATATAAGTTTAGCATCCAACAAATAACCATCTGGCAAAGCATTTTCTAATTCTTTTATTACAGTTTGAAATTCTAATTCCAAATCTATTTTTTGAACAACAAATGAAATTTCATCGTTTATAATGGTCACTGAACCTTCAGTTATTTCGGATAGCGCAGTAAGTGAACTCAAAACAACGTCCAGCCAACTATCAGAAGGTTGCCCGAGCCCTATCTCACATTTTGATCCTCTTTCTCCTGACAGCTTAGCAACTTCTTTCAATATTTGAGACACCGCTTCTTTACTATCGGCGCTGCACGCATCTAAACGGAAGAAATTATTTCCTTTTGTGGCTCGGAAGGAAAATGGCGTAATAAATGGGCGTGGAAATTTTATTTTTATTTTTTGCTTTAATTCCTTAGGAATACCATCTTCCCATTGTTTAATTAATAAATTTTTCTGTTCTAAATTTTCAGCGACAACTTCTCCCTGAATAGTGCTAGATGTTATCTCCAACCGGGCTAAACTCACACCCTCTAAAACCGATAAGCCAAAGCGAATTGACTTTGCCCAATTTTGGTCTGCCTTATTACTCGAAAACTCAATAAACTCTTTTACTGACCCAGAAGATCCTCTTTGCCTCTGCAGAGAATTCATTAAAGCAACTTTGTTAAAATTCTCAGGTACAATTCCATAGACAGAAACATCTTTTCCATTTTTCGAAATTTCTAATTTCAAGTTTGGAGGTTTGATATTTGAATTATCAACAATGTTCATTTGATCGATTAAACGTTCGGCATCAATCACATTGCCTGCGAGGCTTATAGCATTAAATCTGCTAGCTTCGTCTGGGGCGTTTCCAATTAAAAAAACTTGCAAACCTATTGTTTCTACATCAGCCCAATTAACTCCACCAGCTAGCAGCTCTTTCTTGATCTGAACACGAGAAGTATTTTCAATAAAGTCTACAGCCATAGTCGCTAATAGTACTGAAACTACAGCCGCAGAAAAAAAGGAAAAATAATTCCAAAATATCTTTGGTACGCGCATTACATCTCACGAAATAACTTTATCAGATCATTTAATACGCCGAAGTAAACATTAGTGCAATCAAACCCAAATCGCCAAACAAAGAAAAATTGTAAAAATTAACCCTGCGTTTCGATTAGAGCGAAAGAGATTTAATAAAACTTTATTGTTTTGAGCATCAAAATTTTGCCATTGAAAACATAAATGAAGAAAGAAAATAAACACGCCGAAAAAAGAAATAATTTTTGACAAAATTGTTCTCTCCTGAGTCACTATAAAAACAGAGGCCACCATCAAAGAAATACAAAATATTATAAAAATAATTAGCCATTTTTTTGCATCTTGCCCAAATAAGATAGCTGTTGATTTTACACCTATAAGCAAGTCATCTTGAGTATCCTGGTAGGCGTAAATTGTATCATAAAATAAGGTCCAAAAAATTCCAGCTATATATAAAGAAATAATTGGCCAGCTTAAGCCACCAGTGTGGGCGACAAATAGCAAAAGTATTCCCCAGTTGAAGGCTAGCCCTAAAAACACTTGTGGCCACCAGGTGAATCTTTTTGCAAACGGATAAATTGCCACCAATAATAATGAGCTGAATCCCAATATTATTGAACTAAGGTTATAACTTAGCAAGATAAAGCCTGCTAAACCAATTTGCATCAACATCCAAGCAATTGCTTGAATTAGAGTAACTTGTCCCGAGGGTATTGGCCTAGATCTTGTTCTTTCAACTGCCCCATCGATTTTTCTGTCTGATATATCGTTCCACGTACAACCAGCACCGCGCATTAACAAGGCTCCAACAGCACATGAAAAAAACAGCCAAAAATCATTAGCAAAAAGTTTTTCATCTTCTAGAATGCCAATTAATAACCCCCACCAACATGGTATTAATAACAACCAAGTTCCAATTGGACGATCTGCCCGCGATAATCGCAAATACGGTCTCAGTTTAATTGGTGCTAAATTGTCTACCCAGTTACCTTTAACGGCATCTGCAACTTGGCCGGGTTTATCTGGCTTTGTTGAGTTTTGCGACATATGGTGCCTCTATGGATCCAAAAATACGACTATATGTAAGAGATCAACTTTGTGACGCACAAATCATTTCTTTGGAGCGTAATCAAGCAAATTACCTTTTTGCTGTAATGCGACAAAAAGTCAGCGACCATATCCTGATCTTTAACAACAGTGATGGTGAATGGCTCGCAGAGATAATTAGTGGAAGCAAGCGCGTTGTTCGGTTGCGATGCTTAAATAAAATACGACCGTCTTTGGCTCCACCTGATGTTTGGTTATTTTTTTCACCTATCAAAAAATCCCGCACCGATTTTATTGTCGAAAAAGCTACCGAACTTGGAGTAGCCAAAATATTTCCAACACATAGCGAGTTTACTAATTCAGAAAGAATTAATCAGAGCCGGCTGCAAGCACACGCAATAGAAGCTGCAGAGCAATGTGGTGGAACTTATGTTCCTAAAGTCCACACAATTTGTAAGCTAATTGATACATTAGAAAATTGGCCAGAAGCCCGGAATATTTTTTTTTGTAATGAAGATAACTTAAAACCAATAAGAAATTTGTCTAGTTTTCCAAATGGAGCCTGGGCAATATTTATAGGCCCGGAAGGTGGATTTTCACAAAATGAAAAAAATCACTTTTTAAAACACCCAAAAACCTTCTCTGTAAGTTTAGGACCGCGAATTTTACGAGCCGATACTGCTGTTGTTTCAGCTTTAACGCTTTGGCAATCAAATTTTGGTGATTGGATCTAGAAACGGTTTTTAACGTTAAGCGGGAAATTTTCTCAGTTACATAAATAGATCCATTGACCTTAATAGAAAAATGCCGCAAGGCTCTCTGAAGCATAAATTTGGAGTTCTTGATGTCTATACCACAATCAGGTGGAGGCCGAATAGAAAACTATAATCAACTTATTGAATACTTAGCCTCCGGCTGTAAGCCAAAATCAGATTGGCGTATCGGAACAGAGCACGAAAAGTTTGGTTACTGTAAAGAGACCTTATTACCTATTCCATATGAAGGAAATAAATCAATTCTTGCGATCCTAAAAGGATTAGAGAGTGAATATGGTTGGGCACCAATTAAAGAAAACAATAACATAATAGGCCTTTCTAAAAATGGAGCAAATGTTTCATTAGAACCAGGAGGAGCACTAGAGCTTTCGGGCGCTCAACTCCAAACAGTATTCCAGACATGTGATGAAGTGAATGACCATTTATCAGAGGTTAAATCAATTGCTGATAAGCTAAATATTGGGTTCATAGGTTTAGGAGCTGCGCCGCACTGGAAGCATGATGAGATGCCAATCATGCCTAAAGGTCGATATAGGTTAATGAGTGAGTACATGGACCAAGTCGGCACTATGGGAAAGTCAATGATGTTTCGAACATGCACCGTACAGGTAAATTTAGACTTTTCCTCAGAACCAGACATGGTTCAGAAAATGCGTGTTGCATTGGCACTACAACCTGTCGCTACTGCACTTTTTTCAAACTCACCTTTTTTTGATGGAAAACTTACCGGGCACAAGAGTTGGAGGAGCAGAATTTGGCGTAGCTTAGATCCGCAGAGAACGGGATTGCTACCATTTGTTTTCAATGAAGGCTTCGGTTTCGAAGCCTGGGCGGAGTATGCATTAGATGTTCCAATGTACTTCGTTTATCGCAACGGGAATTACATCAATGCCCTTGGACAATCATTTAGGGATTTTATGAAAGGGGAGCTTCCAGCTTTGCCTGGTGAGTTGCCAACACTTGATGATTGGGCAGATCATTTAACAACAATCTTTCCAGAAGCACGGTTGAAAACATTTATAGAAATGAGAGGTGCAGACGCTGGTCAATGGCATCGCCTATGCGCCTTACCAGCTTTCTGGGTCGGTATTTGTTACGATCAAAGTTCTTTGGATGCCGCATGGGATATAGTAAAAAGCTGGGATGAAGATGATCGGGAAAATTTAAGAATAGCCGCCGCAAAAGATGGACTAAATGGTTCTGTTGGAAACCTAAAATTAATTGATCTAGCCAAAGAAGCCGTGCTGATCTCAGAGATTGGATTAAAACAGAGAGCCAGAGCTAGCGCTAATGGGTTATATTCCGACGAGTCTCATTTTTTAGAGTCCCTTAAAGAAAATATTGAAAAAAGAAAAAGCTCTGCGGATGAGTTACTTGAAAAATATCATGGTTCTTGGGACAAAGATTTAACTAAAATATTCAAAGAATATAGTTATTAGAAGTTAGATAGTAAATTTACTGCTAGCGCACCTAAGAATGCCGAAATAATTGCAATTGAAACATAGGGTAAGTTAGCAAAGCCAGTTGGCTTTTTTTCTTGTTTTTCGGAATGGTCAAGCAAGATTTTTTCAACAAGATTTGGTAGCCTTGGCCCAAACCGGGCCACAACTCTCGCCGTCTGTAGAATATCTTTAAAAACGGCCTTCGGACCAATACTTTTCCGTATGTAATTTTCAACAATTGGTTGAGCTGTTTTCCATATATTAATATTTGGGTTTAAAGATCGAGACACACCTTCAACAACAACCATTGTACGCTGCAATAAAATCAACTCTGTACGAGTTTCCATTCCAAACCTTGCAGTCACTTCAAAAAGATAGGTAAGAAGCTTGCCCATCGAAATATTAGCTGCATCCATTCCAAAAATAGGCTCACCTACAGCACGCAAAGCATCAGCAAAGTCTTCCACATCTCTATCTATTGGTACATAGCCTGCTTCAAAATGTACTTCTGCTACTCTTTTATAATCTCTTTTAATGAAACCATATAAAATTTCGGCATAAACCCGTCTGGTGTATTCATCAATGTAACCCATTATACCAAAATCGTAGGCGATTATTTCTCCATCTGAATTAACCTTTAGATTGCCTTGGTGCATATCAGCATGAAAAAACCCATCCCTAAGCGCATGGTTTAAAAAAAGTTGTAAGACCCGTTCACCCAACGCAAATTTATCATGACCAGATTTTTCAAGAGAATTTAAATCACCAAGAGGAATACCCTCAACCCAAGACATTGTCATTACCCTTTTACCAGACAATTTCCAATTTACTGATGGAACGTTGAATCCGGTATCAGCCTTTGTGGTATCTTTAAATTTTGAGGCAGATGAGCTTTCAAGTCGAAGGTCCAATTCGCTTAAAACTATTCCCTCAAAATGCTCAATAACTTCGACTGGCCGTAAACGCCTGGCGAAAGGTGCAAAAAAATCTACTAGTCCTGCAATCAAATAAAAAGCATCAACATCTTTACGAAATGCTTTTTCTATTCCCGGCCTGAGCACCTTAACAGCCAATTCTTCCTGCGTTTCGCGAACGCGCACCTTGTGAACTTGAGCTATAGAAGCTGCAGCGATAGCCTCACTAAAATTATCAAAAGTTTCATCAGCTAACAAACCTGTTTCATTGAAGAAAGTTTTTTTCGCCTCTTCTACAGAAAATGGCGGCAATTGGTCTTGAAGAACGCGTAACTGGTTGGCCAGCTCTCCACCAACCAAGTCGGGTCGGGTTGATAAAATCTGACCAAATTTTATGTAAGCGGGCCCCAATGCAGACAAAGCTCTAGTAACAGCAGGCATTGATTTGTCACCTCGCAGACCAAGCCATTTTATTGGCCAACATAGCAAGCGAGCTATTATCCGCAGAGGCCTTGGCGCATTTAAAGCCTCTAGAACTATGGACATAGCTCCCGTTCTCTCTAATGTTGCCCCAGTTCGAATTAACCTGAAAATATTATGTGGGCCACGCATCGCTCAAATCTTCCAACCTGAGTGTAAACAGGCTATCCCTAATGATAGATTTCGATATTTTGCATTTTCAAAACCAGCGCTTTTAATCATTCCTAAAAAAGTCTCTTGATCTGGAAATTTTCTAATTGATTCAACTAAATATTGATAGCTATGACGATCATTAGTAATTATTTCACCCATCTTAGGTATAAAGTTGAATGAATAACGATCATAAAACCATTGGCCTAATGGTACTGGAATCTGAGAAAATTCAAGAACCATAATACGTCCACCTGGCTTTAATACCCTATAGGCTTCTTCCAGAGCTTCTTGGGGCCGTGTAACATTACGGATACCAAAACTTATTGTGTAAACGTCAAATACATTGTCTTCAAATGGCAAGTGCATGGCATCGCCGACCACCCAATCAATCTGGTTGACCATCTGTTCAGCTTCTGCTCGATTTTGACCCTCAGTTAGCATAGATGAGGTTAAATCTAAAACGGTAGCGTGCCCAAAGCCTGAACGTTTTAAAAATCTGAATGCGATGTCACCTGTTCCACCCGCTACATCTAAAAGTTTTTGATCAGACCTTGGCGCAAGCCAGTCCATCATCATATCCTTCCAGATACGGTGAACTCCAAGTGACATTACATCGTTCATCACATCATATTTCGATGCAACAGAATTAAAGACCCCTTGGACACGTCCAGCTTTTTCTTTTTCGTTAATAGTCTCAAAGCCAAAATGAGTTTCTTTGTTAAGAGTTTTTGACATGTACATCTTCCTAAACCAGGTAATTCACTTATAGTATTACAGCACTGAGTTACAATGCATCCTATTCTACAAAACATGAAAATGGCCATAAAAGAAAATTGATACGCGGAGCAATAAATGCCAGAACTACCTGAGGTTGAAACAATAATGCGGGGAGTTTCACTCTTTTTAGAGGGTGCAACAATTAAAAAAGTCAGGCTAAATAGACCAGATTTGCGTTGGCCTTTCCCAGAAAATTTCGCAAACCGCCTATCAGAAACTAAAGTACTCGGCCTAAAAAGGCGATCCAAATATATTTTAGTTGATTTGAGTACAAATGAAACGCTCTTAATTCATTTGGGAATGTCCGGAAGAATTCTTATTTCTGGCTCAAAGATTGGAAATTTTTTTCGGGAACCTACTAAAATTTCTAAACATGATCACGTTATTTTTGAATTAAATGATGGCACAATCATTACATATAACGATCCACGACGATTTGGGGCTATGGATTTAGCGAAAACCAATGATTTAAATAATCATAAATTTCTTAAAAAATTAGGCCCAGAGCCACTTGGCAACAATTTTAACTCTGACTACCTTAGATCAAAACTATCCAAAAAAGAATCACCAATCAAAAATGTTCTTTTAGATCAATCTGTAGTTTCAGGTTTAGGAAATATATACGTCTGCGAGGCCCTTTTCATGAGCGGTATTTCGCCGAAAAAAAAAGCCTTTAAAATTTCAAAAGATAAATGCGAAGAGCTAGTTCAAAATATTCGTATAATTTTAAATGCTGCTATCCAAGCAGGAGGATCCTCATTAAAAGATTTTACCGATATACAAGGTAATTCAGGTTATTTTCAATTCGAGTTTTATGTTTATGGTCGTGATAACCAAAGGTGTAAAACGAGAAGTTGCGACCGAAACATTAAAAGAATTTCGCAGTCTGGAAGGTCTTCTTTCTATTGTCCAAACTGTCAAAGATAACTTGAACCCAAAGAATTTCGCTATTAAACTACATAGATGTTTTAATAATTAAGAGTCGTTAAATGGCCTACGAAACAATAATTGTTGAAGTCGAAGACCACATCTGCGTTGTAACTCTAAATCGGCCTGACGCGCTGAATGCTTTAAACGAAGCCCTGTTAAGCGAACTATCCGACGCATTAGAAGATGCCCAAAAGAATGAGAAAGTCCGTTGTATTATTTTGACAGGGTCAGAAAAAGCTTTCGCTGCTGGGGCTGACATTTCCGTTATGGCAAATAAAAATTTTGTTGATGCTTTCATGGGAGATATGTTCACGGAGCCGTCTAATAGAATACTTGCAATTAGAAAACCCATAATAGCTGCAGTGTCTGGTTATGCTCTTGGTGGAGGCTGCGAATTGGCTATGATGTGTGATTTTATCATTTGTTCCGATACCGCAAAGTTTGGACAGCCAGAAATAAATCTTGGGGTTTCGGCAGGTTTGGGAGGAACACAAAGGTTAACGAGGTTTATAGGCAAATCTAAATCTATGGATATGAACCTAACTGGTCGCTTTATGGAATCCGACGAAGCCGAACGTTGCGGTTTAGTTAGTAGAGTTGTTCCTGCAAAAAAATTGAGAGACGAAGCCATAACAGCTGCAACCAAGATTGCAGAAAAATCAATGGTTGCAGTAGCTATGGTTAAAGAGATGGTGAACCGTTCTTACGAAACAACTCTTAACGAGGGATTACTTTTTGAACGCCGTGGCTTTCATTCATTATTTGCTACAGAAGACCAGAAGGAAGGGATGGCGGCGTTTCTGGAAAAAAGAGAAGCACAATTTAGAGATAAATAGAACATCAGGTTCAAATGGTACTCGTTTATATGTTGACAGCAATGCGAGTCGGACTTAAAGAGCAGTTTCTATGAAATGATAACCATAAAGGTTGGTAAAAATGGCAAATACGGCTCAATCAAAAAAAAGAGCTCGTCAAAATGATAAGCGTGCTGCGGTTAACAAATCTCGGCGCTCTCGTATTCGAACATTTTTACGAAAAGTTGAAGAAGCAATATCAAGTGGTGATAAGTCATCAGCAAGTGCTGCGCTTACTGCAGTACAGCCTGAATTGATGAGAGGCGTTTCTAAAGGGATATTTCACAAGAACACGGCTTCCCGAAAGATATCCAGGCTATCGGCAAGGGTAAAAAAAATAGCATAATTTATTATTTTTAAACTAGCTCGACTCAATTTTAATTATCGATACGCCTCTATTCAGAGGCGTTTTTTATTTCAAAAGAGATTCTTTTTAACTTTTTTTCGAGTCAAGCAATAAGTTGTGTTGAAACTACTTGTATCAAGTTGTTACCGTGTATTAGCGATTCACTGTGCCTGGGGGGGCAATATTTGAGAGCTTTTATGAAAAGTGTCAAATTGTTGTCTTTCGTATTTAGATCAAAAAAAATTTTTGATCGTTAGTACGTGTCTCAGAAGATGTAAGCTAGGGAAATTTCAGGTCATTACGTTGAACTGATGGTTTGTATGAATTTAGGACTTTAAAATGGATGATAGAAAATGGACCAAGTTAAAAATTTCCCTCAAAAAATCAATCGGCGAAAACAACTTTAATAATTGGCTATCGCCGATCGAGTTTAGCCATGTTGAGGAAGACGTAGCCATTTTTACGGTACCCACAAACTTTCTCGGTAATTATGTATCTCAAAACTTTGGCGAAATAATAGTTGCCCAAATTTCATTAGAAGTTAATAAAATTAATCGAATTCGATTTGAAGTAGATAATAAATCAAATAACTTAGCAAGCTCCCAACCCTCCGCTCCTGCTCATATAAGTTTTCCAAAAGATAATGAATTAACTGGCGCACAACTAGATAAAAGATTTACATTTGATGCCTTTGTGGTTGGCAAACCAAATGAGTTAGCACATGCAGCGGCTCGACGAGTTGCTGAAGGAGGTGACGTAAGTTTTAATCCGCTTTTTCTATATGGAGGGGTTGGCTTAGGAAAAACCCACCTTATGCATGCCATAGCTTGGGAGCTTAGTAATCGTCGACCAGATATAAACGTACTATATTTGTCTGCAGAACAATTTATGTATAGATTTGTTCAGGCTCTGAGAGAGCGCAAAATGATGGATTTCAAACAGCTTTTTCGATCCGTAGACATTTTAATGGTTGACGATGTTCAATTTATTGCTGGCAAAGGAAGTACCCAAGAAGAGTTTTTTCATACTTTCAATGCACTAGTCGACCAAAACAAACAAATAATTATTTCAGGCGACCGCGCACCGGGTGAAATAAAAGATTTAGAGGATAGAATAAAAAGCAGATTACAATCGGGTTTGGTAGTAGACTTACATCCAACCGACTACGAGTTACGCTTGGGTATTCTGCAATCAAAGGTCGAACGGCAAAAGCAGCAATACCCAGAACTTAGCATAGACAACAACGTCTTAGAATTCCTTGCACTTCGAATTTCGACAAATGTTCGAGTTTTAGAAGGTGCTCTAACAAGATTATTTGCCTTTGCTTCACTTATCGGTCGGCATATTACGCTTGAAGTAGCGCAAGATTGTCTTGCTGACGTGCTTCGAGCATCAGAAAGAAAAATAACTGTTGAAGAGATACAACGCAAAGTATCAGAGCATTACAATATAAGACTATCAGATATGATTGGCCCTAAACGACTTCGGACGTACGCTCGGCCTAGGCAAATAGCAATGTTTCTTAGCAAGCAACTGACTAGTCGTAGTCTGCCAGAAATTGGTCGTAGGTTTGGTGGTAGGGATCATACAACCGTAATGCATGGGGTTAAACGTATCGAAGAGCTAAGAGCGCAAGACGGGCAAATTGCTGAAGATTTAGAAATGCTTCGCAGGGCCCTAGAAGCATAAATCTTGGCTAAATAAAGAAATTGAATCTAAAAAATTTAGATATGTTAACAATATAAATTTTATCTCTAATGAAAACTTGCGTTGACTGAATGTTTTAGTACATTATCCTTCGTTTCAATAAGAGGAGCAACATAATGAAGTTGAGCGTAGAACGAAGCTATTTATTGAAAGCAATTTCACAAGCTCAATCAGTTGTTGAGCGAAGAAATACGATACCAATTTTATCCAATGTGTTAATTGAAGCTGAAGGTGAAACTGCAAAGTTTCGTGCTACTGATCTTGATATTGAAGTAGTGGATACAGCACTAGCTCAAATTGAACAGCCTGGCTCAATAACAGTTTCAGCCATAACTTTACATGAAATTGTTCGAAAGTTACCAGATGGTGCGCTTGTAACCTTAACGGGAGACTTAGAGAAAGGACGTTTGACTGTTGAGGCTGGCCGGTCAAACTTTTCACTAGCCACATTGCCTAAAGAAGATTTCCCAATCATGGCGAGCTCGGAATATTCATCGAATTTTTCAGTAAACGCCGCTATATTGAGGCGACTATTTGATAAATCAAAATTTGCTGTTTCTACTGAAGAAACAAGATATTACCTCAATGGTGTATACATGCACATAGCATCTTCCGATGGTGGTAAAGTCCTCCGGTGTGTAGCAACCGACGGCCACAGGCTTGCAAGAATTGACTCAGAATTGCCAGAAGGCGCTTCAGATATGCCCGGTATAATAGTACCGAGGAAAACTGTTGGAGAGTTGCGCAAATTACTTGATGACGATGAACTTAAAATTGCTGTTTCTGTGTCAGAAACCAAAATCAGGTTTGCTACTCCAGAAATAACACTAACGTCCAAAGTTATAGATGGAACTTTTCCAGACTATACTCGAGTTATCCCGAATGAAAATTTAAGGCGGCTCGAAGTTGATGCTAATGACTTTGCAAAAGCAGTAGATAGAGTTGCAACTGTTTCTTCAGAGCGGTCACGGGCAGTTAAATTATCAATGGATGAAGACAGATTGATATTATCGGTAAATGCTCCTGATAGCGGGGCGGCAGAAGAGGAGCTAGCCGTTGCGTATGGTGATGAGCCTTTGGAGATAGGTTTTAATGCTAAATATCTATTAGAGATAGCAAGCCAAGTTGATCGGGAAAATGCTGTATTTTTGTTCAATTCGTCAGGTGACCCTACCTTAATGCGAGAGGGAAATGACACCAGCGCTGTCTACGTTGTTATGCCGATGCGCGTTTAAATTAAAATTTTTAATTAGTGAAATAAAAGGTTCGAAAAGGTCGTGGAATACATATCAAGCCTGACCCTTTCGCACTTCCGCTCTCATAAAATATCGAAACTTTTACTTGATGGAAGACCAGTTGTTGTTTTTGGAAAAAATGGCACAGGTAAAACTAATATTTTGGAGGCTGTTTCTTTATTTTCACCAGGCCGCGGACTACGACGTGCCACTGCTAGCGATATTACTCGCAAACCTGAGGCCATAGGTTGGAAAATTGAAGGTAAAGTAAAAAATAGAATATCAGAATATGAGGTATCCATTTGCTCTACGAATGGTGAGTCCCGCAGTCTTTTTTTGGATGGAAAAAAAGCCTCTATTATGAAACTAGGCCAAATCTTACGCATTGTCTGGCTTGTACCCTCTATGGATAGAATATGGATAGAGGGTACAAGTGGTCGAAGACAGTTTTTAGACAGACTGACTTTAAGTTATTTCCCAGAACATGCAGAAGTTAGTCTCGCATATGAAAAAGCAATGAGAGAAAGAAATCGGCTGTTAAAAGAAAAAATTCATAATGACCACTGGTACAATGCTCTTGAAATTGAGATGGCAAAAAATGCAGTTTCTATCCAAAAGGCTAGAATAAAAGCTATAAAATATTTGAGCGAAGCTCAAAGTCATTTGACAGAGAAATTTCCTAAAGCCGAGCTCCTTTTGATCGATCCAGACCAAATAATAATCACTAATGAAGAGGAGGCTGTTGAGGCTCTTAAAGAATCGCGTCGAGGCGATATGATACTAGGCCGAACAAGCGTTGGCCCTCATAAATCAGATCTTCAAGCTGTTTACGCAGACAAATCAACTTTAGCAAAAGATTGTTCAACAGGGGAACAAAAAGCGCTTTTAATATCAATCATATTAGCTAATGCTAAATCCCTTGCAAAAATAAGTGATATATCTCCGATTGTTTTACTTGATGAAGTTTCTGCGCATCTAGATGTTGAAAGACAAGCTGCTTTGTACAATGAGATATGCAAGCTTGGGGTTCAAGCCTGGATGACAGGAACAGGGCCCGAATTGTTTTCAGATCTAAGAAATAGAGCACAGTTTATCGAAGTTTCAACTATTGATGGCGTTTCTGCGCTGTCGCTCTCTAATTAATTAACCATATAGCCTAAATAAATTTAAATAATATGTGTTTCTGGGTAATTATAATTACTAAATGTGGTGAAATGCGTGACATTTGCTACTACAAATCGTATAATCTTTAAAAATTAAAGGATATACACCTATTGTAGTTGATAATTTAATTTATGGTCATGAGTCAGCTGTTAAGTGGGGTGATTTTGTTAAAGGTGACTTGCTAGATAAAAAATTTTTAGACGAATTATTCATTAAATATGACTTTAGTTCTGTCATTCACTTGGCAGCATTTGCATATGTGGGAGAGTCAGTTCAAGATCCAGCAAAATACTATAATAATAATATTATAGGTGCAATTAATTTGATGAATACAATGTTAGAAAATAATGTTAAAAAATTAATATTTTCGAGTACTTGCTCAACTTATGGATCACCAAAAAATATACCTATTGATGAATTGCATACTCAAATACCAATAAATCCATATGGCTATAGTAAGCTAGTGGTAGAGACAATTCTAAAAGACTATTCAAGGGCATATAATTTTCAATACGTTGTGTTG
>ENA-ORDR01000593-ORDR01000593.1-marine-metagenome-genome-assembly--contig:-NODE-593-length-18425-cov-3.737301_pt1 | contig 18425 bp, 19 predicted proteins | sample MGYA00240993_ERZ508538 | MGnify/ENA primary metagenome ERZ508538 (study PRJEB26207, sample SAMN05421999) | marine metagenome | isolation source: Monterey Bay, California, USA | place: USA:Monterey Bay... | reverse complement strand
AAGGACGACTCAGTCGATAAAGAGCTGTTATTAGTCAAAGTTCTGGCAGGCAAAGATGATCGTACAGAAGCACTCCAAATCATCGATCACTATGCTGGCAAAACAGTTGACCTAACACCAACATCAATGATTGCCATGATTTATGGTGCAAGTTCGAAAATTGACGCCGCAATCACAATGTTCTCGCAGTTCGAAATCATCGAGACGGTGCGTACTGGCAAGGTAGTCATGGCTCGTGGCGAGCAGGTAACATAGAAATAACGTTTCTAGCCATTGATCATCACAGGCGGCAGCTAAGCGGCTCACAGTAATGATCCCATTTACGGATATCTATTTTCCTCACTTCATCCCCTGCAGTTAAATAGTATGGTCAATGAGGCTTCGTCTCACCCAATCCATTATGCCGCATCGACATCCTCACGCAGGTTTTTGATGATGAATTCCTGCCTATCTGGAGTGTTTTTACCCATGTAGAATGCGAGCATTTCCTTGATACTCTTTCCCTCCTCCATCAACACCGGGTCAAGACGCATATCGGGCCCAATCATGAAGGCAAACTCATCAGGTGAGATCTCCCCTAGCCCCTTGAAACGGGTGATTTCAGCTGCTTTACCTAACTTACTGATCGCGGCTACGCGCTCATCGTCGTCGTAGCAATACAGGGTCTCTTTTTTATTGCGGACACGAAACAACGGTGTTTGAAGAATATATAGATGACCCTCTCTAACAAGCTCTGGAAAGAACTGGAGAAAAAACGTCAGTAACAAAAGACGGATATGCATACCATCGACGTCAGCATCAGTCGCAATAACCACACGATTATAACGTAGCGTCTCCAGGCTTTCCTCGATATCAAGCGCGTGCTGGAGCAGGTTGAACTCTTCGTTTTCATAAACGACTTTACGTTTGAGGCCAAAGGAGTTGAGCGGCTTACCCCGCAGAGAAAACACCGCTTGGGTTTCGACGTCGCGGCTCTTAGTGATTGAACCACTCGCGGAGTCGCCCTCGGTAATAAACACGGTGGATTCGCCAGCACGCTTGTGCTTACCAGCCAGATGGGCACGACAATCACGCAGTTTTTTATTATGCACCTTCGCCTTGCGTGCACGTTCGCGGGCTATTTTTTTAACACCCGATAATTCCTTACGCTCACGTTCAGCTGAGAGTATGCGTTTTTGAAGTGCTTGCGCATCCTTCGGGTTCTTGTGCAGATAATTATCAAGATGCTCTTTAAGAAAATTTGTAATAAAGGTTTTGATCGTCTCGCCCTCAGGAGAAATCGTCGCACTACCCAACTTTGTTTTAGTCTGACTTTCGAAAACAGGCTCCTCAATCCTAACAAGGATAGCAGCCTCCAAGCCAGCCCGAATGTCTGATGGGTTGTATTGTTTTTTATAAAACCCCCTGACCACATCAATGATCGCACCACGGAATGCCGCGAGGTGGGTGCCGCCCTGCGTTGTATGCTGACCATTGACAAACGAGTAGTATTCCTCATTGCTATCTAAAGTGTGCGTAAAAGCGATCTCAATGTCCTTACTGCGAAGATGAATAGGGCCATACAATGCATCGCCTTCCATCTCCTCATTCAGCAAATCCAACAGACCGTCCTTGGACTTAAACTTTTTACCGTTAAAAACGATCGCTAACCCTGGGTTTAGGAAGGAGTAGTAGCGACACATCTTTTCGACGAAACCCGCTTTAAAATTTGTTTTTGCCGGGAAAATCGATCGATCCACATCAAACGCAAGTCGTGTACCATTTGGCTCAGCATCCTTGCGCGGCTTCTTCATTTCCTCGATCACCTCGCCTTTACTGAACTCGATCGCTTTGGTCTCGCCATCGCGCCAAGCCTGAATTTCAAAGAATCCCGAAAGCGCATTCACCGCTTTAATGCCGACACCATTGAGCCCAACAGATTTCTTAAAAGCTTCACTATCGTACTTGGCACCCGTGTTAATTTTCGCCGCGCAATCCATCAGTTTCCCCAAGGGAATGCCACGACCAAAATCACGCACCTCCACCCTACCCTCGTCATCGATATCCACCGTGATCTCATTACCATGTCCCATGACAAACTCGTCTACTGAGTTGTCCATCGCTTCCTTGAGTAAGATATAGATTCCATCATCAGCACTTTTACCATTGCCTAGTTTACCAATATACATACCCGGACGCATGCGGATGTGCTCTTTCCAATCCAGGGACTTGATGTCGTCTTCTGTGTATTTTGCCATGTTACAATAAAAGTGGGAGATGCTTGACTTAGTTAACATGTCTTAACAGACACAGGAATGCAATGCTGATTTACAATCAAAATCTGGTAGCACACACAAATTTGATACCGTTGACTCAAACCTATGGGGTTAACCATGATCTAACACGGTAAAACTTCTTCGGATCCGTGTTGATAGGCACCTGCGCATTTACAGTCTGACCCGTTGCTGTTATGTCAGAGTAACCTTGCAGCACAGGCCAATCACCTGACTGTTGGAGATCATCGGAAACTTCAATGGCATAATGCCGTGTTTTCCCCTCATAGCCAACCCCCGATGCAATGACTGTGGTGAATGAGATGTTCACATGTGTCTCATCCATACTCACGTTGGGTGTTAACTGAACGTTTGAAGCAATCGGAGACGTTCCGAAAATATATTCGCTCTGGTTGTTAACGCCATCTTTGTCGGAATCAGCTGTTGGAGCAGAAACTAAGGGATCAGCAAGCTCTTGAGTGGTATAATAATTCGTTCTCCATGTTTCAAATAAATCAACTACAGTCACTGTAGCGGTGTTGGAATTGTCCCCACTTGGATTAGCCGCATTGGAGACTTTCACCCAGTATGATGTAGTTGCCGATAAAGCTGGCGTGGTAAAGCTGCTGCTGTCGTTACCCACTGGCGTGGTATCAACACCCGACGCTCCTTGATACCATTGGTAAGTGAACGGAGGCGTGCCGTCAGCACTGGCGTTCAGAGACGTTGTTTCTCCGCTGTTGATCGTAATGGAAGCTGGTTGCTGTGTGATCGTTGCTTCTGGAGGGGCCGTTACAACGATGGTGAACGTGACTGTATCAGAATGGTCACCACTATACACCCCTGTACTTGGGTCATACTTTCGCCAACCCGTAATTTGGATAGGATATGATCCTGCCTGAGTTGGAGTGCCACTAATATTATCATTCCTACTTTCAATTTGAGCTTTGTTATGTGTTACTCCTGGAGGAAGTGCCCCAGTCACCTCAAAACCCTTAACATCATAAGTTGTGCCTGTAATTTGGAAAATAAAATAGAGCGCCTCCCCCGTCGTAGCGGGGACAGTCGTTGACCCTAGCGAGGGGCTCGTCTGCGCGACAGATGTCGCTCCAGACACCGAGTCAAATACTCCGAGCCCGGCCACAGTTGCCACTGTCATCTTTACACAATCAGCCGTAGCCACCGTGCTTAGCAATTTTGCCTCAGGGATGAGAAATTGAATGTAAGGTGATTTTTGTAGCAGCACTATCAAAGAACTGATGCGCTGACCCAGTCGCCTCAATCTGGGGAATTTTACTTTTACTTGATATGGATTCATTTTGTTATCGTGTGTATTGTTAAAAAAGTTAGTTACAACCACAACCACCACCGCCAACTCCGCCGCCACCATGGCTCCCTTCACGCGAAAAATAGACGTGTTCGGACATCGGTTTTTGCAATGAATCAATTTCATCGCTCATGAGAGGGTTGGCCAAATTCCCGCGCTCGTAAGGTTTTACGCGGACAAGGTATTGGCAACAGCTGCTCATGCTAATGAGCAACAATGAGCTACATAGGAGTATTAACGACTTTCTCATGATTCTTGGCTTTAATTATTTGCGGGATACAATTTACTACTTCAACAAAATGTTGATTTCTTTTTCATACATAGACTCACTTTTTCTTCCTTTATAACCTTTGTGAATATAGCGTATGACACCTTTACGATCAACCAGATAACTCGTTGGCATTGTGGGTGGATTAAAAAAAGCTGCAGCCTTGTGGGCTCTATCGTGTACTAAAAAAAAGGGCGCTTTGTTCTTTGCGACAAAGGCTTGGTATTTATTCGTATCCTCATCCACACCAATGGCTATGATGATCAACCCTTTAGAAGCATACTTGTTATGAAGCCGAGTAAAACATGGGAACGACGCTTTACATGGGCCACACCATGATGCCCAGAAATCGATAAGTACCACCTTACCTTTTGTTGGTGGAACAGCTACCCCAGGCAGCAACATTGATAGCTTGGGTAACGTCTGACCTATTGATGGTGGTTTTGCGCTCGCGCTAACCAGCGATGCAAACATCACTAGAATAGTTAAAAAAAATCTTTTTGCGATAAATCCAGTCATGGTGTTGGGTGTTGTGTTATTTTTTGACCTGATTGTTTTCTATTACGCAGCTTGAACTTGCTTATCTATGAAACCAGGTGTCTTTTCAGTTCCTCGGTCGTCTTGTATGCAAGCTTCCACGTCTTGAGCGCGGGTAGCAAATGCGATACCTTTTTCTCGTCCAAGAACAAAAACTGTCGTGCTCAAAACTCCAGCTTGAAGGCACGAAGGCGCCAGCGCAGTGACTGAACACATTCCATTTGAAACCGGCCAGCCAGTACGTGGATCAATGATGTGGCCATAACGCACACCATCATGCTCAAATCGACGTTCATAATCACCAGAAGATGATACCGCAAATCCAGAAACAGCAAGCCCTCCTAGGTATTTATCTTTATGTCTCCCATCTTGGATACCCACATGCCAGAAAGGATGTAATCCGTTACCTCCAAGAGCGAATAGGTCCTGCCCGAGATCAACAAGCACGTCGGCAATTCCATTCTGATGTGCAATGCGTATCAGATGATCTACTGCAAATTCTTTACCAAATCCACCGAAGTCAATCCCCATGCCTTTGTGCGGCAGAAAAATAGCACCTGGTTTGCGCTGAACTTTCTTCCAACCAGTCAACATTAACGCAGCATCCACCACCTCCTTATTGGGGATTTCAGTATGCACAGTTTTCCAATCCCATACCTTCATTAGCGGTAACGTAGTGGGATCAAGAATACCCTCACTCATGCGATGAAGATCATTGATTAAGTCGAGAATATGCTCCATGTGATGATCCACTTTAACCCACTCGATACCAGCAGCTGCGTTGATCTGTGAAACTTCTGACTTGGGGTTAAATCGAGAGTATTTCTTTTCAAAAGTTTCCAGCCAACTCAATGCTTCAGCAAGAAACTTCAAGGCCGCTTGTTCATCCGGCTGGATAAAATTGATTTTACAGGACGACCCCAGTGCTCGGAACACAACGCTCCTGACACCGCGCTCATCGGGTTTGATCGAAATTGCTCCTGCAGGGTTATTCATCGTTTTTTTGTTAGAATTTAGCATTCAATCCGAAGGTCCAAATATCGGCATCCATATAGGCTTGCGATGGAGCCTGATCAGAGCCCTGCCCCGACATCGTGTAATACTCATAGGCCGCCGACATAGAAATATTCTCGCTGATTTCATATCGCAGTCTCAGCCCAAGACTGAGAGCATTAAACGAAGATAAGCGGTAATCTGACGAGTAATGAGGTCCCGACCCATCGGGATATGTTGGCGGATTGACAACTGCGATGTTGTTAAGAGTATTCGTAAAAAAATCCGCCGCGTTCTGCTGGTAATAGCGCATAAACGGGTTGATCTCCCATGAATCCCCTATGCCTTGACGCCATTCAACCTCTGCAGTTTGAGAGAACACCCCGTAATCATCATTGGAAAATCTCAGCATAACATCTAAACTAGCATTAGCTTTTTCAAAAAAGTGTTTTCCTTCCAACTGAAGCACTTGACGCAATCTACTGTCGGGGCGGTTTTCTGAATACACATTTACCACTGGTATTGGTGGAATCCCCGGAAAATTAATCGTTTCGTTGCGTTGAATCAACTTGTACGGATCGTTCAAATAGCCTTCACTATATCCCATTGTAAAATTTATCGATACTGTTGTATTTTTATCGATAATTTGTGTCACACCTGCGAACAAGTCATAACTTTTCTTCCCCTGATCAGGTAATCCTAACACCGTTACTTGATCGTCGATATAGTTAACGCCATAGGTAAATGTCGTGTTTTTTTGATTCAATTCCCACTTATCACTGAGTGCAAAACCATAAGATAAATAATCATCTTCACTGCTTCGAGAAAACTCAGCCTCGACTGTATGGTCACCAAATTGATGAGATAATGCATATAACACGCCTGTCCGAACATCCTCGATTTCGGTCAGAAATGATTGTTCATTGCCGGGTAAGGCACCTGTTGGTGAAGCCCCACTGATTGCGTCTTCGAGATATTGGAACTTGAGCGTCGTTCCATTATCAAAATCAAACTGAGTCCGAAAATAATACGACTCTATCCGAATGCGATCTGCACGTTCTTGATAGACTTGATAACTTAAGTCATATCGATGATTGTCCAGTGCAATACCTGCACCGACGTGAGTCGTAAGAGGCAAAATCACAGGCGAGTAGATAGCATACTTCTTGTTCATAATTCATAAAAATCCGATAGAAGAACTGGACCAAAAATATTGTTAATATGATATGTTTTCCTAATCATGTGTTGGTGTTGTGTGATGCATGCTAAAACATAATTCTACAACGCTGCTTATTTAGTGATTAATTGTTACACCATATTGCATGAATACAATTACTAAAAGTATACTATCCACGAAAAGCTAATTACCCCCAAGTAGCTACTGACGAACGCCCGTAAAAAATATAATCTCTCAAGTTTATTTATCGTATCTAATGCTTTTTATAACCTTCCATTGACAAGACGGTATCAAAAGTTAGTTTCAAATCTATCCTTATATGGAGAGTGCAGTGTGCCTGGTGGCCGCCGCGGTTTTCAAAACCGTTGAGAGGCTGTTATGGTCTCTGGTTGGTTCAATTCCTTCCCTCTCCGCCATTTTACTGATACAGCTTTCAAGTGTACTAGATTGCCCATGAAGCCGCAGGCTAAAAATATTCCTAGCCATCAAGCTTGATCTTACCAATTTCTTCCATAATTCGATCGGAAATCTTTTGATAACCGTCTCTTCCCTTAGCCATGAGTTCATCAGCAGTGAATGTAATTGGCTCACCCACAACCACAGTGATAGGACAGAAATTGACTTTTCCAGATCCACGGGGCAAAGCATCACGTGCACCAAATATTCGAATGGGTTGCACCACACACTTGCTTTTAGCAACGATCAATCCCGTGCCAGCTTCCGCTGGCTGAAGATTACCATCAAGAGTTCGTGATCCTTCAGGAAAGACAATTACCTGATTTCCCTTCTTAAGTAGTTTGATAATAGTTTTTAGGCTCGTCATATCAGGCCTATCTTGATCGACGGGAATTGAATTAAGGCGAGGATACAGCCACGCACCCAATCCGCGGAACAGTGTCTTGCGAGCAAGGTAATAAACAGCATCATCGTAAGCCACTCCAACAAGGGGGGGGTCAAGGTAACTTTCGTGATTTGAGGCAATTAATACGGGCCCATCAGTAACAAGTTTATCCTTACCAACGACTCTGTATCCAAAAAATGCCACCGCGGCTTTCTTGAATAATGTGTAGCAAAACCAATAGATCGTTTTCATGATAAGCTCAGCCCCTGTTTTCTCAGTGTGATTAGTGCAGCTTCAACCACCTCGTCGATACTCATCTCCGAGCTATCAATCACAACCGCACCATGGGCCACAATGAGTGGAGATGCCTTGCGCTTGCTATCCTCGGCATCACGCTTGCTTACCACATCTGCGAGCCCTTCAGCGGACCGACGTGCCATTCTAACTTCTTCCGAGGCATCAATGTAAAGTTTGTAGGGTGTATCGGGAAATACAACCGACCCTATGTCACGACCCTCCATAACTAAGCTTCCGAGAGTGAGGTATTCACGTTGTTTTGCGACCAATAACACTCGGACTTCAGAAATAGCTGCGACTGCAGAAACAAGCAGATTTACAGCATCTTCTCGCAGTGCCTCACCGGGATCTACTCCATCGATCATAATCGTAGATCCACCATCGCGGACACCACATGCTAAATCAATTTCATCAAGCATCGCCACAACAGCATCTGGATCCTGCACATCCACATCTCTCTGGATTGTAGCCCAAGCAATTGCACGATACATGGCGCCTGTGTTGATCATAATCAACCCAAGTCGCATGGCAAGCTTTCGTGCGACAGTGCTTTTTCCTGATGCTGCAGGACCATCGATAGCAATGGCAAAGTTTTTGTTAACAGACATAATGTATAACTGGACTATGTGAGTGATTTTCCATTTCTGATTAATTCAAGGTGGTCGACGAATCCTGGATAAGACGTGTTAATACAATCGGTATTCTCAATCACTGTTTCTCCCCGGGCAAATAATCCGGCGACAGCAAATGCCATAGCGATACGATGATCACCAAAACTATCAAGCCGAGCACCATGTAGTGGTTTTCCTCCATGGATCTCCATTCCGTCGTCGAATTCCTCTACATCAGCACCCATTGCACGCAGGTTTTCACACACCGTCGAGATTCGGTCGCTTTCTTTAACGCGAAGCTCTGATGCATTACGAATGATCATCTTGCCTTGCGATAGCGCTCCGGCAACCGCAAGTATGGGAACTTCATCAATCAAGTTCGGTACTTCCTCCGGTTTAATCTCAGTCCCATGTATCGCTTTCCCTGCAACCTCAAGGTTACCAAACGGCTCGCCAAATTCTTCTGAAACAATCACATCTTTGATCTGAGCCCCCATGCGAACAAGCACATTCAAAATGGCGGTGCGGGTAGGATTCATTCCGACGTTTTCTATAGCCAAATGTGCCCCCGGAAGGACTGCGGCTGCGACTATCCAGAACGCCGCCGAAGAAATATCCCCTGGCACACAAATGTCACGCGATCCCGGAACTTGCCCACCATCAACAGAAATAGTATCACCCTCACACACCGACCGAATTTGGAAATATTCCAACATGCGTTCAGTGTGATCGCGCGTCTCAGATGGCTGAACCACCGTGGTTCTTCCGTCAGTAAAAAGACCAGCCAAAAGAATCGCGCTTTTCACCTGCGCACTAGCCACAGGCATCTTGTAACTGATTGGATTAAGTTTACCACCACTGATGCAAAGCGGGGCACAACCATTCTTATCTCCACTTGTCTGAATCGATGCTCCCATTTCTTTAAGCGGTTTGATTATTCGACCCATTGGGCGCGAACATAATGAAGCATCACCTGTGAGGATTGATTCGAACGGTTGGGCAGCAAGCATTCCAGCAAGCAGACGCATTCCCGTTCCCGAGTTGCCGCAGTCTACTTCTCCCTCAGGGGCTCTGAGCTTCATGGACCGCCCATGGATGTCGATTGATGTTGGTCCGTACCCCTCTAGGGAATTTATCACCTCATGATGAGCACCAAGCTGAGCCATCGCATTCAATGTGCAAATACAGTCCTCGCTCGGCAGAAAGTTGTCTACTCGGCAGACACCATCAGACAAACCAGCAAGAATTGCGGCACGATGGGAAATACTTTTATCTCCAGGAACCTCGATTTCGGCCCAAATATTTTTGACCGGCTTTACCTTGATAGATGACATTGTGAACAATAGTTGTTTTGAGAAAAAGTTAGTTTACAGATTATCTCGGTGTTGTTTGGCATCATTAAGAAGCCGCTCTAGCTGTTCTTCGCTGGAATCCTCCAGAAAGGCAAGTACATCGCGCAGGTGTCCAATAGCCTCTTCGATAGGTTCTTTGATAGCTCCTCGGTTACGCAGTAATATCTCAGCCCACATCGCAGGATGACCAGATGCAACCCGGGTAGTATCGCGCAATCCATTACCTGCGAATTTTCTGTCTTCAGAATATTTCAACCCGACAAGAGCACCAACAGATGCCAATAAATGCGGCAAATGGCTAATACGTGCCATCACGCGGTCATGCTCTTCTGATGAGGTTTGATAGCATTCGCAGCCCAGAGCTTCCCAGAAATCACGTAATAAAGTGACTTTTTCCTCACTGTGATTGAAATCATTAGTCATCACGCAGGCAGCACCCATAAAAAGGTTGGCACGTGCCGCATGAATTCCAGCCTGCTCAGAACCTGCCATTGGATGGCTACCGATATAACATCCTCCAGCGGCCTGAACTACCGCCTCTAGGGTATCTCGAGGTGTCAGCTTTACGCTACCAACATCGGTGATAACTATGTCTTTAAGATTCTTTATTTTTGATACAGAATCAAGGATCTGAAGCATTGCACCCACAGGTGTAGCGAGAATAATCATGTCTGCTTCTGAAACAGCATTCTCAAGATCAGTGGTTGCATAGGTGATCCCCAATTCTTTGGCCTCACGTATACTATCCTCACGCCTGCCCCATAAGACGGCTGCAACACCTTGCATACGTGATTGTGCGGCAAGCGCTATGGAACCACCCAACAATCCGCTACCCAGAACAGCTATTTTATTCATGCGCAGACATCACAGCCATGACAGGGTTAAAATGCAAGAACCGACACAAGCAATCTGCAGCATCGGTTCTCAAAAATTGAGATGATAAAACAATCAATTCCTATGGCACCCTAAATTTCTGCGTGGTATCATTGTCTTCAGGATCACGGACTAACTTGCCTGATCCTATACCTTTAACGTCCACAATGTTGTGAGTATATGGGTTGAAAACAAAGCCCGGTTTTCCTGGAACTGCTGCCGCTGTCGGGTATTTCGATACAGGTGAGTTGCTTGAATCACCCACGCGAGGAAGGTTAAGGTCGGCATTGCGACCAGTCATCTCATCACGACTTTCATAAAGTTGACGCTGCCCCGGATCAGTCATAGCAGGTTGGCTTGGAGGAATCATGATCGGTGACCGGTATCCACCGTATGGCGGGTAAGGAGCGCATGCACTAACTAGTGCAACCGCCGCAAGTAGAAATGTTAAGTTCTTCATGATGATTTATGGAAATTTAGGAATGATAAGTCAATTTGAGAATACTTAATTTTATTTTGGCTACGGAACAATTCCATACAATCTCTCATTGAAAGAAATTAAACAGTCAAAAAAATTAATGCGCCTTCAACATCATACTATATGTGAATCAAGTCAAGCAATTGACACAAATCTGCCATCAAAATATCAACTCAATCAATTACGCGTACAAAAAGACAAAATACTCACCTGCATGCTGTCAGCAGTCTATTTTAGCACTTTTAGTGGAGAAAAAATCAATGCCTTAGGCATGACTATGATTGTGAATTTTGCTACCATTGGCTAAAGACGACAAGTGCTTGGCAACCTATTTGACATCAGATTATATACTAATGTGTCGAGCATCATGTATCATACATCATGACAGTCAGAGATTACATTCTTGATTGTCTCAAACAATTTCACAACATGCCCATTCAGTGCATCAAAAAAAAATTAATATGAGCCCTTATAACGATTTGGAAGCTCAAATATTATCCTGCTTTGAGCAGGATGATTTATCGGATGTCAGCTTCAATAAAATCGCTCTGCTCGTTTTTGGCTTCCAATACAAAAATAATCCAGCATATCAAAACTATTGCTCAGCGATAGGCAGCACCCCAGAAACTGTCAGTCACTGGAACCAGATACCGCCGCTGCCAACAGACGCTTTTAAATCGACCGAAACAGTCATTACCTCCTTTCCTGCTCGCCAGATAAAGCACACCTTTCTCACTTCCGGCACAACCTCAGAAGTTCCAGGTAAACACAATTTCCCCTCTCTGTCGTTGTATGAAGCATCTATTCGTTATAGATGGAAACAGCTAAACTTACCCAAAGTTGCCCGCGGAATCTTTCTTACCCCCTCGCCCGCCAGCGCACCTAATTCATCACTATCACATATGATGGGGGTGTTAGAATCTTCCATTGCCAGTGAATCAATATGGTTACTTAAAGATAATGGAGAGCTGGATGACAGCGGTTTAGTAAGATACGCCTCTGAAAAAGAACCACTATTTTTGTTGGGAACTGCGATTTCTTTCCTTGGGCTGTTCGATCGCCTTACGGAACCTATAAAACTGCCAAAAGCAAGCATGGTGATGGAAACAGGTGGGTATAAAGGATCTCACCGAAATCTAGAAAAAACCGAACTTTACCAACTTTTTAAGGATAAGTTAGGTTTACATGAAAACTCTATCATCAATGAATATTCTATGACCGAACTGAGTAGTCAGTTCTACACACAAGGCATTGGTGACCCGCACTATGGACCACCATGGACGCGCACCCGAGTGATTGACCCGCGCACGGGGGCGGATTCAGCACCCGGATCACTTGGCTACCTTGTTATTTACGATCTTGCAAATCTATACTCGGTTATGGCAATTCAAACTCAGGACATCGCAGTTGCACATAACGACGGTTCCTTTACGCTGATGGGGCGTGATCCATCTGCCCTACCGCGTGGATGTTCTCGATCAGCCGATTCCTAACACCCATCATGACCTGCACACAAGAGAGAATCCAACTGCTTGCCGATGCCAGCAAACATCCAGCATTCGCCCAACTCGTCGGTGAGCTGTGTGAAGCCGATATATGTTCATGGCTTGTAGCGGAGTTAGGAAATGCAGACGCGCTGGATCATTTTTCACCACATGAAAACATTTATAGCAAGGCAGTTGCACCTAAACACATTTTGCACATAGTCAGCGGCAACACCCCACACGCCGCCTTCCAGAGCCTGTTGCGAGGGCTTTTGTTAGGATCACACAATACCATCAAACTACCCTCCGCAGGTTTGCCAGATCTTGTTTCCTGGATAGCATCTCTACCAGAAAAATTAAACTATCTCATCACCGCGTCGAATGACCTCGACACCATCGACATCGCAAGCTCCGACGCCGTGATCGCAATCGGTTCAGACAGCACGATCGAGGCGATTCAAAAACAAATTCACCCTCATCAGACATTCATCCCACACGGGCACAAACTCTCGATCGGCATCGTAACTGACGCCGCGGAAGAAGCCGCAAAATTAGCGGCTCGTGATGTATCCCTTTATGACCAACGAGGGTGCCTGTCACTTCATGCTGTCTATGTGGACGAATCGAGCGGGATTTCTGCAAGGAATTTTTCCCGTCTCCTTGCCGACGCTATGGCAGACTTTGCTGAGCACACACCGCCTCAATCACTATCCTTGTCCGAAGCCGGGGCAATTTATAACTTTCGTGAAACCACACGCTTTATGGCAGCTAATAGCTCTGATGTTGAACTATTGGAGAGTCATGAAAACCTGAACTGGACCGTTGTTTATCAAACGTCTCCCACCCTCGAACTTTCTTGCCTAGGTCGTTGCGTTTACGTCAAGCCACTGCCAAAGAATCTTGATCATCTAGGCCCCAAAAGCGATCATTTATCAACTATAGCGCTGCATCCATTTGATAAAACCGAGGCTGAAAAACTTAGCCATTTACCCGCACACCGCATTTGTCCCTTAGGCCAGTCACAATCACCCAGCCTATCCTGGCACCAAGATGGGTTTGCCCCGCTTGCTTCCCTGGTGAAGTGGAAAGATATCGGCTAAGTAACCCAAGACCTAAAACATAAAAATAAACATCCTCATGTTCGACTCCCCCATCTCAGCAATCGGCACCATTATCAACTCTCCAAAGCCTAATATATACCGTATTTCACTACCAAACGGGAAAATTGCCATCGGACACGTACCAAAAGCACAACACAATTTACACAGATCACTCGTACCCGAGGTGCAGGTGATCGTTGAGCTAACTGCCTATGACTTTGAAAAAGCCAGAATCGTTGAGGTAGCCGGAGACAATAACTAGATGGAATTGCCCTCGCTCAGAGTCTGATCCATACCCATGGCGGGGTTCCCCTCTAATGCCTCACCCACTAACACAGCTGGCACACCCGCTACCGTCTGGTAAGGATGCACATCTTGTAGCACTACACTGCCAGCACCGATCTTCGCGCACTCGCCAATTTCTACACGACCAAGGATTTTGGATCCCGCGCCAATCAACACGCCAGACCGCACAATGGGGTGACGGTCGCCAGTCTGTTTACCCGTCCCCCCAAGTGTCACCTCATGCAAAATAGACACGTTATCCTCAATGATTGATGTCTCACCGATAACTACGCTATTCGCATGATCTAACATGATCGCGCAACCAATGCGTGCAGCTGGATGAATATCCACACCGAAAATCTCACTGACAATACTCTGGAAATAAAGAGCCAGCGCCTTGCGATCATTTTTCCAAAGTACATGCGCCACACGGTATGATGTGATAGCCATAAAGCCCTTATAAAAAAGTAAAGGCTCAAGCTCGGATTGACAAGCTGGGTCACGGTCTACAATGGCCTCCATATCGCGTGCCGCGCTTAACACCTCTCTCTCATTACTAAGCAAAATACTGCGCAGTAATGGCTCGAGCTGATCACGCTGCATATCTTCACGAGATAGTTTACGCGCAAGCCGTGCCGCCAAACTCTCTGCAAGGGTTGCGCGGCTAATTACCACATCTTCAAGCAGATGCCTGAGCTGGCCTTCGTCTTCCGCCATTTTGACCGCTGCATCACGTATTCGTTGCCAAATCTTCTGCGCAACCTCCTCCATTTCGCGCGGTGCATGACAGAGTTTGTAATCCTTGGTACTGGCGTCTGTTGGTTGGTTGTGTTCCATTGATTTTTGTGAGAATTTCCCAGAAACTAGAATATGCATGCCGAGCAATGGTTCAGCTCGCAAGACAATATGATGGACAATCACTTACACGACTTGAAGAACTTGCGCAACTTGAAGAAGTGTCAGCCAACTTTTTAGTTCAAATCCTCAACGACCTCAAACGCGGCGGACTGATTACTAGCAGACGTGGAAAAGCAGGCGGTTATCTACTTCAAATCGCTCCTCACGAGATCACCCTACTCAACATCACACGTGCCGTAGAACCGGGTATGCTCGTCCCTGAGATCTCACACAACGGGCAGTCCGGAAGACGAGTATGTCAGGCTTGGAAGCAGGTTTCTCTGTCATTGGAAAAGGAATTACAGAGCATCAGTCTCGACTCCTTGAGCATGCAATCACCAATGTTCTACATTTAGGGCTAACTGGCTCAATACAGATCGGACAAGTTTTTCTACTCAATAAGGAAAACCACTCCATCAAAATCTTCACTTTCAATGACCCCAGAGAACTCACAATTCTCAATGGGTCGATGAACAAGCCGGAAACGACCACCACCAGCAATACAGGAAAATAACTTACTGATTCTGCTCAATTTTACCATACCTTATATAAAATTGATTTTGAAAAAGTTCTTCTGGGTCATACTTACGTTTTAGTGCAAAAAACTCTACAGCTTGCGGGTAGGCACGATAGAACTGCTCACGGGTAGCATGCAGCCTGTATGGTAGATAATAACGCCCCTCACTGCGCAGTGAGGCATCAATCAGGTCGCGCGTAAGTGCCCTCATCTCAAACTCGCCAATCTTGGTTTTCTTCTGCACGTATAGCATCACAAAGCAAATCATCTGCTGATCTGCATAGCGCAAAAAACTATCATGATCGCGGTTTACATGTCGCACGGTGACATTAAGCAAGTTAGGTTGATGCCTTCTTAAAATACTGCGCATCTCATCAACGAATCCGACCACCCGGTGACGAGGCACAAAGTACTCATGTAAAATATCAGTAGTGTCAGTTGTGCGATTTTCGAAAACCTCTACACTCTCATTCATTAGCTGATTGCGCGAGATAGTTTTATTAATGAGACTGGGTTGAAGCTTGGTTTCTGCATTCCAGCGCAATTTTTTACCATAATCACTCTCTGCAGAACCACGAAATACAGCCCGGCGCAACCCAATCAAGCTTGGTTCAGCGAGCTCTTTATTTACATTTTTGTGACCATTCTCACCATGAGGCAAGCAATAGAATGCATTCAGAATAACTTCGTTAAGAAAGTTATCAGGAACGATGCTCATACGCGCATAGCACATTTCCAGACCAGGCTGGTTTTTGATCTGGTTATCGAACGTTCCCAGCGATTTATCGACCGGCACAATGTGTTGCTCTAGCCGGTATCTCTCATTGGGCACTATACGAAGCTCTACATCGAGAATGATTCCGAATAATCCGTATCCCCCCAACGCGAGAGAGAATAGTTGTTGGTTCTGATTCCTGCTACAATGTTTAATGCTCCCATCAGCAAGCATAATACGAAAGGACTCGACTGTAGAAGCTATCGGCGGGCGGTCATATTGCCATCCATGGCAATTTACACTGATTGAGCCCCCTACCGAGAATGAATTATTAGACTGCATAACACTCACCGACTTGCCGTGCGCATTAAGATAGGGCAGTATATCTTTCCATAAAGCACCAGCTTGAACCTTGAGAATATTGCGCTTTACATCAAGCTCCATTTGATTCCATGATGATGTGTTAATGACAACACCGTCAGGGTAAATGACATGTCCACCCATGCTATGCCTCGCACCGGCAATTGATACCTTAAGGCCATCATCTTGAGCCCTTTTAAGAAGCTCTTCGAGCCGTGCTTCGCGCTGCTGTTTTTCCATAGAGATGTCAAAAATCTCGCTAACAGTTGTCTGATTTAAACGACTTGCATCGTCTATACTACCAAAAGCTAGCTGCTGCTCTAGTTGATTGTCCTTTGAGATTGTCTTACCCAAGTGAAGTGCAGGTCTTGCCAGAAAGGCGACCACAGAAACTACCCCAATCATCACACAGCGCCGCTTTATCTTTTTATGCATATCATAACTTTAGTCATTCACTTCTATGATTGATCACTCTCAACCCAAGCCAATAAATATTAAATTCGTGAAAGTTGGAAAGGTTTTTATCCACGGTCTAGTATGATTCCTGATCATGAGTATCATTTCCAAAATCATACACTTAATTCTCAAATTTGTTTTTGTTGCCGGGTTCACAAGTTTTTCAGCAACAGCAAATGTTCAAACGCTCCCAAAACCCGATGCCGAGGGCTGGATCAATCTATTCAATGGTAAGGACCTTACCGGGTGGGGTGGCGACCCAAAAGTTTGGAGAGTAAAAGACGGCTATATTTCTGGAGAGATCAAGAGATTGAAAGGCGGAAACACTTTTCTGATCTACCAAAATAAAGATCTTTCCAATTACGTTCTTGAGGCTGACATACTCTTGGCTGCCAATAAAGGAAACAGCGGAATCCAATACCGATCAAAACACTCCGAAAACGGCACAAACAAATGGGTGGTTAAAGGCTACCAAGCTGATTTTGCAAATGGCTGTTGGGGAAAGCTCTACGAAGAAGGCGGCCGCAAAACTCTCGTATGGAGATATAAAAATAAACCCCCTCACATCAAAGCCAACGATGAATGGAACAAATACCGCATTACGGCGAATGGATCAAAGCTGAAGCATGAACTAAACGGCACGGTAACGATCGAACTCGATGATGAAAATCAAAAAAGGGCCGCCAAAGATGGGGTAATAGCATTACAATACCACTCGCCTGGGGGATTTGAAGTTCGATTTAGAAATATTCGAATCAAATTACTGGGGAAAAAATAATCAGGATTTTGCTCAAATTATGAGCAACTCGCGATGCGCCGGCAATATCATCAGCCGCCATTACTAATTACTCACTAGTAATTTTTTTATCAAAAATGTGAGAGAATAGTCTCAACGTCGAGTAAAGTATATGATACCGCTGACTCTTCCTTAAAAATTGCCTTGGCGAAGCGAAACGGATTGTTAATGTCATAAATACCCACTTAGAATTTTATCTTTCTCAGTAATTCCACATATCATCCAGCATGGTTTACACATCGACTCAGCAATATGTCCTTATTTGCCTCCTGTGTACAATCGTAACTGCTGTGCCTGCATTAGCAGTCGCTCCCGACTTCAAAACACAGATTCAACCTATCCTCGAAAGCAACTGCGTACGCTGTCACACAAAATCAAAGGTCAAGGGAGGCCTACGTATGGACACCTACGAAAAAATCATGGAAGGCGGTGAGACTGCTGATGCTATTGTGCCCGGTGATCCCACAAAAAGCGAAATACTCATCCGTATTCACCTGCGCCCAATTGACGAGGGAGTCATGCCCGATGAAGGGAAAGCACTCGAACCTGAAGAAGTTACATTACTCGATGCATGGGTAAAAGCTGGAGCAAAATGGCCGCAAGGTATCACGCTAACAGAAAGGAAACCTGTGAAACCCAAACGTGTCGCTATGCCAAAGAAGGCGCCCGCATCCAATATCGAGGCTGCTGCATTTCTCGACGATATTTTGCGGCGCGAAAATGCGGATACCGGAGTCGTCAATACGAACCCCATCACCGACGCGGCCTTTTTGAGGCGGGCTACCATCGACCTAATCGGACGGATACCA
>ENA-ORDR01000591-ORDR01000591.1-marine-metagenome-genome-assembly--contig:-NODE-591-length-18450-cov-2.559843_pt1 | contig 18450 bp, 19 predicted proteins | sample MGYA00240993_ERZ508538 | MGnify/ENA primary metagenome ERZ508538 (study PRJEB26207, sample SAMN05421999) | marine metagenome | isolation source: Monterey Bay, California, USA | place: USA:Monterey Bay... | reverse complement strand
GTATCTGTAAGTAACTATCCATTTAAAAGAATACCTTACGAAGATTCTCTTGAAATTTATGGAACTGATAAACCAGATTTAAGAAACCCATTATTTATAAAAGATTACACTGACACTTTTAAGGAATCTGATTTTAAGATTTTTAGTAATCTTATTGAAAAAAATCACAGAGTAAAAGGTATAATTGTTAATGATACTGCAAATAAACCAAGAAGTTTTTTTGACAAATTAAATAATTGGGCAAGAGAAGAGGGGGCTGCTGGTCTTGGATATATTAGTTTTGCTGATAATGAACACAAAGGACCAATAGCCAAAAATTTAGACTCTGATAGACTCGCTTCATTAGGGCTTAAAAATAATCAATCAATTTTCTTTGTTTGTGATCTCCAAAAAGATGCTCAATTGTTTTCGGGTAAAGTTCGTGAAAAAATATGCCAAGATCTTAATTTATTGAATAAAAATTCTTTTGAGTTTTGTTGGATAGTTGACTTTCCTATGTATGAAATAGACGAAAAAACAAATAAAATTGAATTTAGTCATAATCCTTTTTCCATGCCTCAAGGTGAAATGGAATCACTCTTAAATAAAGATCCTCTAGAAATTAAAGCCTATCAATATGATATAGTTTGTAATGGAGTTGAGTTATCTTCAGGTGCAATTAGAAATCATAGACCTGATATAATGTATAAAGCCTTCGAAATCGCTGGGTATAAAAAAGAAGAATTAGAAAGTAAATTTTCAGGAATGCTTAATGCAATGAAATTTGGGGCACCTCCCCATGGTGGTAGTGCTCCTGGAATAGATAGAATTGTAATGCTTTTAGCTAACGAGCCAAACATCAGAGAAGTTATAGCATTTCCAATGAATCAACAAGCAATGGATTTAATGATGAATGCCCCAGCCCCAGTAGATAAAGAGAGGTTAGAAGAGCTTGGTTTAAAACTAGTAGATAAAAATTAATCCAGATCCTATAATTGCAAGTACTGTTCCTATCCATGCTCCATATGTTGGAAGTTTTCTAGTTATCAACCAAATTAATAATAATATCATTATAGGACTTGTAGAAGATAGAGTTGCAACTATTCCAGCATCTGCTTTTTGAAGAGCGATAAGCAAAAGACTCATTCCTAAAGCCATTCCTAAAAAACCGCTAATAATAGATTGGCCAACAATTTTATAAGTAAGTTTTGTTTTAGTTTTAAAAATTTCATAATTTAAAAAAAAAGTGAAGGCTAAAAAAATACATGAAATAAGTGTTCTTAATGAAGCTGATGCAATTGGGTCTGCGCCCATTGATAATATTGGCTTCATCATAATTAATCCAATAGCTTGGCACAATGCTGCACCGACACCAAATATTACACCTGTATATAAATTTCCTTCAACAACTTCCCATCTATGATTTTTGTCCTTACTATTGCCATATGCAATAGCTACCAAAACCCCAAAGAAAACAATAATACACCCAATAAGATTTATAAGTGACATTACTTCATTTAGAAATACAATGTTTAAAATTACTGTAAATGGAGCGGCTAATGAAAATAAAATATTGTTCCGTCTCGGTCCAATTTTTTGAAGAGCAACAAATAATAATGTGTCACCAAGAAATATTCCAATTACACCAGATAAGAGTATTGTAACTAAAAAATCTTGATTAATTGTATCCCAAGTATCTAGGTAAAAAGTATAACTGATTAACATTATAGATACAAAAAATAATCTGAGCCTATTGAAGGCTAAACCTCCAATAGTTCTAGTAACATCTGCTGAAATAAGAGATGCTACCGCCCAACAAAGTGCAGCCATTGTGGCAATGAAATAATAAGTCAGCATATTTACTTATAATTAAAAGATACTTAAAATAAATTTAATTGGTAGAGATAGATACTCCCCTAATAGATGTTCTTGCATAAATACTCTTTTTATTAATCCTGTCCATCTAAGAAAAGCATAAATAATTAAAACCCACAAATAAATTCCAAATACAAAATTTAAGTAGGATATTATTCTTTTAAATTGATTATAATAACTCATATTATGAAACCTAAGTATTGGAACAAAGGAAAGGCTTATTTATCAAACAAAGACAAAGTTTTGAAGAGAATTATTGATCAATACCCTAGCCAATCTTTGAAATTAAACAAAAATAGTTTTCATGCACTCATTAATTCAATTATTGGACAACAAATATCAGTTGCAGCTGCAAATTCTATGAAGAACAAACTATTCTCTCTAAAAAAAAATATTACACCAAAAACAATAAAAAATATTAAAAAAAATGACTTAAGTAAATGTGGTCTCTCAAAACAAAAAATTTTATATATTAATAATATTGCAGATTTTTTTTTAGAAAATAAAAAATTTACTAATGAAATACATAAATTGGAAGATCAATATATTAGGGAAAAATTAATTGAAATTAAAGGTATTGGTAATTGGACAGTTGATATGTTTTTAATATTTACGCACGGAAGTTCAAATATATTTCCAACTGGTGATCTTGGGTTTATTAAAGCTATAAGTAAACATTATAAAAAAGATTTACCACTGGATGATAAATTTTTATTAAGATTGCTTAAGAGGTGGAGCCCTTATTCCTCAATAGCTACATGGTATTTGTGGAGATCTCTTGATCCAATTCCTGTTAGTTATTAATATTGGCTCCTTGCTCAATCCAAATTCGTAATTTTTCTCTTTCTTGATTTGTTATACCTGTCAAATTATTCGGAGGCATAATTTCTGCGTCTATAGCTTGGGCTTGAATTAATTTTAAATTTTTAATTATGTCGTTGGCTGAGTCATAAATGACTCCTTTTGGAGCTTCTTCTATACCTTCAAAAGTTGGGTTTTTTGCATGACAAGTTCCACACCTATATTTTATGATATTTTGAACTTCATTAAAGCTTACAAGTTCTAAAGAAGCTGAAATTTGTTTTTTATCATTATCGAATATAGATAAACTGCTAAATATCATTAAAAAAAACATTATTAATGCAGCCGAAGGAAGTATCCAAACTTTGTATTGTTTTTTATTACGTAAATTAAAATAATGTCTTGTAAGAATACCTGCTAAGGATAACACTACTAATATTAGCCAATTATTTACTGCTCCGTAAGTAAAAGAAAAATGTGAGCTAATCATTATAAACAGAACAGGAAGAGTAAAATAATTGTTATGAATTGATCTATTTTTTGCATCAATTGAAAGTTGTAAATTTGGTTTTTGTTTATTTTCAGCTGAAGAAACTAAATTTTTTTGAGCTGGAATAATAACTCTAAAAACATTTGCAGCCATGATGGTTCCTATTATTGCTCCTACATGAATATAAGCTGCTCTAGACCCATATATTTTAGTTAAAAAATAACTTAAAAATACAAAAAGTATAAATCCAATAGTGACTAGTAATTCTTGTTTATTTTCTTCTATATTTTTACATATAAAATCATAAATAAACCAAGAGCCTATAAGTAAAGAAATTGAAATTAAAATAGCAATACCTGGAGTTAAGGTAAAGCCATCATTTTTCAACATCATTGAACTTGCATTAAAATAATAAACTAATATCAATAAGACAAAGCCACTTATCCAAGTTGCATAAGCTTCCCACTTAAACCAATGAAGTACTTTTGGTAATTTTTCAGGAGGTCCTTTTAATTTTTCAATTCTGTAAAAGCCTCCAGAATGAACTGACCACAAATATCCATCTAAGTGTTTAAAATCAGGATCATCTCTTTCTAGTCTGCTATCTAGCCAGTTGAAATAAAAAGAAGTACCTATCCAAGCAACTCCAAAAATTATATGGGTCCACCTTACAATTAAATGGAGCCATTCAGTATATACAGCAAATAGAGTACCTGTTTTAACACCTATATTATACAGACTGGACGTTACAGCAATTACTAAAATAAAAGCTATAGATATGTATAAGCGGTATTCTCTTGATTGAAGTTTTTTAAATGCAAGTAGAAGAAAGAAAATTATTACTCCCACTAAAAAAGATGCAGGAAGTGCCAAAACAAGATTGTGAAAAAAGTTTGAAAAATCGTAATTTTCTAATGGGGCTATTAGTTCTAAAAAAAAATTCATTTGTTTCAATATTTTGTTTTATTTTCAGTTTGAGCCCATAAATTAAAGGCTTTTATTGCCTCATCTTTAAGAATTCGTTTGAGAGGTATTTTTCTTGCACTAATATCCTTTTTAATTTCATCGTAAATAAATTTATCATCAAATTCTATTTCAGCAGCATTTTCTCTAGAGTTACCATAATAAACTATATCAATATGAGACCAATAAATTGCACTTAAACACATAGGACATGGCTCACAACTTGTATACATTTCACAACCGCTTAAATCAAAAGTATTAAGTTCTGTACATGCATTTCTAATAGCTACTATTTCTGCATGCGCAGTAGGATCATTATTTTGCGTAACACCATTTACACCTTCAGAAATTATTTTATTATTTTTTACAATCACACAGCCAAATGGGCCACCGTTATTATTTATATTTTTAATAGATAGCTCTATTGCTTTTTGCATAAAAAAATCAGAATTCATTAACTTGCTTTTCTGTGTTTTTAATATTTTCTTTATATGAATTCTTGAATTCAATTATTCTTGCTAAAATAGAAAATGATATTTCTTCTGGATCTTTTGATTTGCCAATTGATGAGCCGATGGGACACTCTAATTGATTGATTAGTTGTTTTTTGTGACCTAACTGCTCTAGTCTTTTGTAAAATTTATTTCTTTTAGTATCAGAGCCAATAAGTCCTAAGTAACTAAAATTATTAATTTTAAGTATTTCATTTACTATTTTAAAATCAAAATCATGACTATGTGTTACTATAACATACATAGATTTTTTATTTAAATGGTTAACTATCTCCCAAGGTTTAGTTGAAAGTAAATAATTTATATGGCTCAAATTGTTTTGTTTTAGAAAGCTTTCTCTAGAGTCAATTAAAAATGTATTAAAATTTAAAAATTTTGTTTTGGTAATCAAAGATTGCCCGATATGTCCTGCACCAAATATATACAAATCTAATTTATCGCTTTCATCAAATACTTCATTTTTTATGGCGTTCTTGAAATCTGAATGTTTAGTTAATTTTATTTCAACAAATCCTCCACAGCATTGACCTATACCAGGTCCAAGAGGTATTTTTAAAATATTTTCTATTTTATTATTTATTAATAATTTTTTGGATTCATTTATAACTTGAAATTCCAATGTTCCTCCACCAATAGTTCCAAAAATTTCACTTCCTGCAATTAACATAAAATCATCAATTTTATTTGGTGTTGAGCCTAGAGCATTCATCACTTTTGCTTTTATTAAAGCAGAATTAAAATTGATATTTTTATGTAATTTTTTAAATTTCATTATTTATGCTTTTCAAAATATTTTCAGGTGTGGCAGGGGCTATTAAATTAATAATTTTTGAATTCTGATTTTTATTTATTACTGCATTTTTAATTGCTGAAAAAACTGATATTGCTAACATAAATGGAGGTTCTCCAACTGCTTTAGACCTATTAACAACTTTTTCTATGTTAAAACCTTTTTTATATATCTCAACATTAAATTTTTCTGGAATTTCTGCAGCTGTTGGAATTTTATAAGTTGAAGGGCTGTGAGATAAAATATTACCATCTTTATTCCAGCTGATTTCTTCAGTTGTTAGCCAGCCAAGACCTTGAACAAATCCTCCTTCGATTTGACCAATATCTATTCTTTGATTTATTGATTTTCCTACATCATGAATTATGTCAACTTGTAAAACTTTATTTTCACCAGTTAATGTGTCAATTATTACTTCACTTACAGCTGCTCCATAAGCAAAATATAAAAATGGTCTGCCAGATAAATTTTTAACATTAACATTTATTTTAGGGGTTTTATAAAAACCTGAAGAGTAAAGTTTTATTCTGTTTAAATAAGCATTTGCTATAACTTCTTTAAATTGTAAAATTTTATTATCACAAATAATTTTACCATTTTTGTAAGTAATTTTTTTAGTTTTGTAGTTTTTTTTGATAAATTCATCTAGTTCTAATTTTATATTGTAAATAGCATTAAGTATCGCACCTCCATTTAGATCTGTTGTGGCTGAGGCTGCACTGGCAGATGTATTTGCTACTTTCTCAGTATCTGTTGATGATAATTTTATATCTTTAATATCTAAGCCAAATTCATTAGCTGCAACTAAGGCTAATTTAGTCATTAGTCCTTGACCCATTTCTATCCCACCATGATTTAAATGAATTGACCCATCAGTATAAATATGAACTAAAGCTCCAGCTTGATTTAAATGAGTAGTTGTGAATGATATTCCAAATTTAACAGGGGTGATAGAGATACCTTTTTTTAAGATTTCATTGGAATTATTAAATTTTTCAATCTCTTTTTTTCTCCTAGTGTAGTTAGATTTTTTCTTTAAATCATTAAAGATTTCTTCAATAATATTATCTTCAATTTTCATTCCATAGTGAGTAATATTGTTGTGGTTTTTTTTATAAAAATTTTGAACTCTAATATTAGATGGCTCTTTTTTTAAATGATGAGCTATGTGATCAATTATATTTTCAATACAAAACATACCTTGTGGACCACCAAACCCTCTAAAAGCTGTATTCGATACTGTATTTGTTTTACAACGATGTGATGTGAGGTCTAGATTTGGAATAAAGTAGGCATTGTCTATATGATAAATTGCTCTATCATTTATCGCTCCTGATAAATCTGCTGAGATTCCACAGTTTGATGCCATTAAGATCTTTAGTCCATTTATTTTTCCATTATCAGAAAACCCAACTTCATAATCAAATATAAACTGATGTCTCTTACCAGTCATTATCATATCGTCATCTCTATCAATACGAAGCTTAACTGGTCTATTTAATTTTTTTGCAGCAATACTGCTAATAGCTGCAAATAAAAAAGATTGAGTTTCTTTTCCTCCAAAACCACCACCAATTCTTCTTACCTTAACATTTATACTATTAAATTTTTGATTGAGTACTTTTGCAACAATTTGCTGAGTTTCAGATGGATGTTGTGTTGAGGAATATATCAAAAAATTATTATCCTCTTGAGGAATGGTCATTGCTATTTGACCTTCTAAATAGAAGTGGTCTTGACCTCCGCATTCTAATTTTCCACTCAAGCGATGTTTTGAATTCACAATAGCTGATGAGCTTTTACCTCTTTTGATAGTTTTTGATTTTAATACAAAACTTTTTTTCTTAATTGCATCTTCAATGGTTATAATAGGTGTTTGTTTTTTTATTTTAAGTTTTACTTTTAATAATGCTTGTCTCGCTAATTTTGTTGATGAGGCTATAACAGCAAATATTGGTTGCCCATGATATTCTATTTTTTTTGAAGTAAATATTTTGTCACCTTTAAAAATAGGACCTACATCATTTTGACCTTCAATATCTGTCTCAGTTATTATGTCTACTACTCCATCAGAGTTCAAAACTTCCGAAAAATCAATTCTTTCTATAATACCTTTACTTACAGGGCTAAAACCAATAGCAGCATGCAAAAGGTTTCTAGGTTCAGAAATATCATCCGTATATATGGCTCTGCCAGTTACATGCTTTATAGCACTTTCATGCTCAACATTTTTTACAAAAGTATTAGAAGTCATAAACCGTAACTTTTTTATTATTATATTCATTCCAAAATCTATCTAAAAGATTAGAAACAATTTTTGTACGATAATTTTTTGATCCTCTTACATCACTTAGTGGTGAAAATTCTTTAGAAATAATTAATTTTGCTTTACTTATATTTTCGTAAGTAATTTTTTTATTATTAAGATATTTTACAGTTGCTTTAGCAATTTTTGGAGTAGCTGCCATTCCTCCACAAACTATTTTAATAGATTTGATTGTGTTATTTTTTATCTCAGTATTGATAGCCATAAAAACAGAACTAATATCATCATCAATTCTCTTGGAAATTTTGTAACATTTGTGAATATTATTTTTGCTTTTTAATGGAATAATTATTTCTTTGATGAATTCATTTTTTCTTAATTTAGTTTGTCGATAGCCAACAAAATAATTACTCATTGCAATTTTTCGACTTTTTATTCCATCCAAAACTAACGTAGCATCAAGAGATATTAATACAGGTAAGCTATCACCTATAGGTGACGCACTTCCAATATTACCTCCTAAAGAAGCAACATTTCGAATTTGCTCTGAACCATAGCGTTCAAACATTTCATAAAATGAAGGATAGTATTTCTTTAAAGTTCCAAGAATGTCATTAATAGGAGTGGCAGCTCCAATGTATATATTATTATTTCTAACTCTTACGTAGTTTAAGTCTTTGTTTTGGCCAAGATAAAATATTTCTTTTAGATTTTTTCTTTTTTTAGTAATATCCAATGAAATATCTGTTCCTCCAACTAAAAGTGAAGGATTATTACTTTTAAGAAAATCTTTTTTGAAACTTTTTAAGTTTTGATGAATATAAAATTTTGCTCCATCATTATTTAAGACTACATCTTTTGATGTAATTTTTTTAAGTTTTTTAAATACTTTTGATGTATCAGAATCTAAATTTTTGTATTTTTTTAAATTTTTTAACGACTCTTTTATTGGTCTATAACCTGTACACCTGCATAAATTTCCTGAAAGGTATCTATTTATATTAGAGTCTGTAGGTCTAATTTTATTTTTGTGCATTGCGTACATTGACATTATAAAACCAGGAGTGCAAAAACCACATTGCGCACCATCATTATCAACCATACTTTGTTGGACAGGATGTAAATATTTTGACTCTATATGCTCAACAGTTAATAGTTGTTTTGAATGAAGTGAGTACAATAAAGTTATACAGGTATTAATACTTTTATATTTTAACTTATTATTTTTCATTTCAGCTATCACAGCTGTGCAAGCGCCACAATCACCTGAGGCACAACCTTCTTTTGTGCCTTTTAAGTTTTTATAGTTTCTGAGATATTCTAAAACAGTTGTGTTTGTATTTACGTCATTGATAGTAATAAGCTCGTTATTCAATAAGAATTCAATTGAAGAACTAAGCATTAACTGCCTCTATATGTTGTGTAGCTCCAAGGTGATATTAGGAGAGGGACATGATAATGCTCGTTGTTATCATTTATTCCAAATCTAATTACAACATCATCTAAAAATGGATTATCACTAAGTTTTGTGAATTTTTTAAAATATTCTCCACAATAAAATTTAATCTCATATTTTCCAATTTTAAACTGATTATTTTCTAAAATTGGCTGATCACATCTACCATCTACATTTAAAATAAAATCTGCAATTTTTTTTGGATTTGAGTCTTCAAAAAAATAAATACTTCCTTTTATTCCAGAGCCTGGTTTGCCATTATATGTATCAAGTACATGTGTAGTTAAATATCCTTTAGACATAATGTATTTTTATTTATACAGTATTTCATTAAATATTAAATTAGCTTTTTAAATGCCTGAAATTAGAAATTTTATAGGATACGGTAATAATCCTCCAATATTTAGATGGGATAATAATGCAAAATTAGCTGTTCAATTTGTATTGAATTACGAAGAGGGTGGAGAGAACACAGTTTTAAATGGAGATGAGCAATCTGAGATTTTTTTATCTGAAATAATAGGTGCTCAACCTGTAATTGGTCAACGTCATATGAATATGGAGTCAATATATGAATATGGTTCTAGGAATGGTTTTTGGAGAATATATAATGAATTCACAAACAGAAATCTTCCTTTGACTATTTTTGGTGTTGGTCTTGCACTTGAAAAAAATACTGAGGTTTGTGATGCAATTAAAAACGCAAAATTTGAAGTGGCAAGTCATGGTTATCGCTGGATAGATTATCAGCATATTGATCCTAAAATAGAAGAAGAACATATTATTAAATGCTATCAAACCATTAAAAATATTTTTGGTTATTATCCATCTGGATGGTACACAGGTCGCACTAGTCCAAATACACGAGATTTAGTTTTAAAAAATACTGAAGTTATATACGATAGTGATGCTTATGATGATGATATTCCTTACTGGGTAGAGAGTAATAATAAAAAACATTTAATTATTCCTTACACATTGGATAATAATGATATGAGATTTGCAACAGCTCAAGGCTTTAATAAGGGAGATGATTTTTATAATTATTTAAAAGACTCTTTTGACACATTATATAATGAGTCAAAAAAATCAGGATCTTCGAAGATGATGTCAATAGGTTTGCATTGCAGAATTATTGGAAGACCAGGTAGATTTCAATCGCTTCTAAAATTTTTAAATTATTTAGATCAATTTAATGATATTTGGATTTGTTCGAGAAAACAAATTGCTGAATTTTGGTATGATAAGTTTTCATGAATATAAATGAAGTAAATAATTTAGATGAAAAAGTTTTCTTTGAAATATTTAAAAATATTTTTGAACACTCAGATTTTATTACAAAACTAGTCCAAAAAAAAAGACCTTTCAAAAAAAAATTTGAAATAATAAATCATTTTTTAAACATATTTGATTCCATGGATAAGGATACAAAAGTAAATATTATTAAATCACATCCTGATCTAGGAGATAAATTAAAAATTAAAGAGGGGTTAACAAGCTTTTCACAAGAAGAACAATCTAAAGCAGGGTTGGCAGAATGTACAGATGAAGAATTTAATGAATTTAAAAGATTAAACAATGATTTCAAATCAAAATTTAAGATACCATTTATATATGCTGTTAGAGGAAAAACAAAAAAAGATATATTAAATGAATTTATAAGTAGATTAAAATCAGATAATATTGAACAAGAGCTTGACAAATCTCTCATACAAGTAAAAAAAATAGCAACCTTAAGAATTAATGAAATAATAAGTGATGAATAAATTTAAAATTACAAATCATATTAATTTAGCAAGTCCAATTCTTGGTTCGAAAATTTATAAATTTAGTGATCAGTTTTTTGGAAAGGCTTCACGTTTAATAAAAGATGAAAACCCAATTTTTAAAGAAGGTGTTTATGATTCCAATGGTAAGTGGATGGATGGATGGGAGACTAGGAGAAAAAGAGATAAAGGTAATGATTATGTAATTATTAAATTAGGTATTCCAGGTACAATATCTGAAGTTGATATTGATACAGCTTTTTTTAATGGTAATCAGCCTGAGTTTGCTTCTATTGATATTTGTTTTTCAACAAATTCAAAATTTAAATGGCAAAATCTTTTAAATAAAAAAAAACTTAAGCCTAACTCTTCCCATAATTTTAAAGTCAGAAATAATAAAATAGTAAATTTTGTAAGATTAAATATTTTTCCTGATGGTGGTGTTGCAAGACTTAAGTTGTTAGGTGATTTAGAGGTTCATCATAAAATTAGTGCTAAAAAAATTGATTTAGCCAGCGTACTGAATGGAGCAAAGATTGTTGCATGTAGTGATGAGCATTTTGGAGTTGCTCAAAATATTATATCTCCTGGAAAATCAATTAATATGGGAAATGGATGGGAAACAAAAAGAAGAAGAGGTAAAGGTTTTGATTGGGTAATTATTAAATTAGCTAACATAGGTATAGTTAATGATATAGTTATACAAACACATCATTTTAAAGGAAACTATCCAGCTACATTTTCATTACAAGGTTCATTTGTGTCTAAAAATTCTGATGTTAAAAAATTAATTAATAATAGTGCAAAATGGAACACATTAATTTCAAATACAAAATTAAAACCTCATGATAATTTAAAAATTTCTGAATTAAATCTTAATTCAGAAAAAATTAATTATGTTAAATTGAATATTTTTCCTGACGGCGGTATTTCAAGGTTAAGAATTTTTGGAAAAATTACGTGAAATATACAATTGATAATATAACTAATACAAATTTTATTGAATTTGGAGATTTTATTAATCCATATGAAAAAAAAGCTGAAGATATAAATACAAATACCACTAAAAGTTATTTTGACTTGGCAAATATTGAAATATTAGGTGATGATAAAAAAGCTAGACTAAATTTATTTGATGCAAAAAAAAGAGAATTTCCTCTAAAGATTGATATGTTTGAGCAACATCCTTTTAGCTCTCAAGTTTTCTTGCCATTAGGTAATAATCCTTTTTTTGTTATTGTGTGTTCGGCAGCTATAAAGCCAGATTTAAATAATTTAAAAATTTTTAAAATAGAAAATGGAAATGGTGTAAACTTTAAGCCAAAGGTTTGGCACTTTCCTCTAATATCAATAAATGATGCTAAATTTATTACTGTTGACAAAAAAAATGCTGATAATAACTTAGAAATTTATAATTTTACTTCTGAAGAAAAATTTTATTTTAATGGATAATTTAATTTTAAAAATTGATAATATTTCAAAATCGTTTCCCAGAGTAAAAGCTAATAAAAATGTAACTTTTAATATTAGACGAAATTCTGTTCATGCTTTGCTTGGAGAAAACGGAGCTGGAAAATCAACATTTGTTAAAATATTATATGGTCTTTTAAAAGCTGATGAGGGTAAATTAATTTTTAATGGCAATATTCTTAATGTTGAGTCACCATCTGAGGCAAGACAAAAAAAAATTGGTATGGTTTTTCAACATTTTTCTCTTTTTGACTCTCTCTCTGTAAGAGAAAACTTAATACTTGGTATTGATAATGATATGTCTTTTTCTAATTTACAAAAAAAAGTAAATGAAATTTCAGACAAATATGACTTACCACTTGATCTAGACGCGCCAATAAATACTCTTTCCGCTGGTCAAAAACAAAGAGTTGAAATTGTCAGAATACTTCTTCAAGATCCTGAATTATTGATAATGGATGAGCCGACATCTGTTTTAACTCCTCAAGAGGTAGAAAGCCTCTTTAAAACTCTAAATACATTATTAAAGGAAGGTAGGACAATCTTGTATATAACTCATAAATTAGAAGAAGTTATTAATTTATGTGAAGAAGTTACAATATTAAGAGATGGTTCAGTAATTGAGTCTAGTATGCTTGAAAATGAAACAGCTGAAAGTTTAGCTACAAAAATGTTAGGAAAAAAATTAAGTGAAATAAAAACTGATTATAGCTATGTTAAAAATTCTATAAATTTTAAAGCACATAATGTTTCTCAAAGCTTTAATAATCCGTTTAATACAGATCTAAAAAATATATCATTTGAAGTCAAAGAAGGTGAAATTTTTGGAATAGCTGGTGTTGCAGGAAATGGTCAGTCAGAATTGATGGGTCTTCTAACAGGAGAAAGTATTAATGATGTAAGTGGTTCTATAAAATTTAATGAAACTGAAATAAAAAATTTTAATCCAAAAAATAGAAGAGACCTCTCAATTGCTTTTGTTCCTGAAAATAGATTAGGTCACAGCGCCGTACCAGAGTTAACTTTGATAGAGAATGTTTTATTAAGTCAATTTCCAAATAATAATTTTTTAAAAAACGGAATGATAAATTATAAAAATATTGAAATTCAAGCAAAGAAAATTGTGAATGATTTTAATGTAGTGACTCCTGGAGTAGATGTTAAGGCATCAAGTTTATCAGGAGGAAATTTACAAAAATTTGTTATTGGAAGAGAGATACTATCTAATCCAAGATTATTGATCATCTCTCATCCTACTTGGGGTATCGATGCTGGTGCTGAGCATTCAATTAGAAAATCTTTAATTGAGTTAGCTAAAAGTGGAACTTCTGTAATTGTTATTTCTCAGGATTTAGACGAGCTTATTGAAATATCTCATCGCATATCAGTTATATTTAATGGAAAATTATCTAAAAGTTTTGATACAAATAAAATTTCTATTTCTGAAATAGGTCTTTTAATGGGAGGCAATAACTTTGATTGATTTTATACCAGAACTAAAAGCAAGAGGCAATCCTTCATCAATTATGAATTTTTCCGTACCTATTATAGCCGTTACTCTTACAATCATAACTGGTTCAATTATTTTTGCTATAATGGGTTTTGATCCATTCTTTGCATTGACAACTTTTTTCATATCCCCAATTTCAAATTCTTATGGCATTTCTGAACTATTAGTTAAAGCAACTCCACTTGCTCTTATTGCTGTTGGTTTATCTTTTTGTTTCAAAAATAATTTATACAATATTGGAGCAGAGGGTCAGTTGACAATGGGTGCAGTTGTTGGTGGAGGTATAGGTATTTATTTTCATGACACTCAGGGATTTTGGGTATTACCATTAATGGTTTGTGGGGGTGCTATTGGTGGCGCTCTTTGGGCGACAATCCCTGCATTTTTAAAAATTAGATTTAATACAAATGAAATTTTGACAAGCTTAATGCTAGTTTACATAGCATTGTTAATTCTTGATTATTTGGTAGTTGGTCCTTGGAAAGATCCTAATGGTTTTAGTTTTCCTAAAACACGTAAATTTGGTGACTCAGGAAGAATGCCTATTTTATTTAGTGGCTTGCGTGTGCATTTTGGAATTATTATAACCTTAATTGGTATTTTTGTTTCTTGGTTAATTTTTTCCAAAACTATGCTGGGGTATCAATTGAAAGTTACTGGTTTCAGCCCTATAGCCTCAAGATATGCAGGTTTTAGTCAAAATAAGTTAATCTATATTGCTTTTATTATTGCTGGAGCGTGCGCAGGAATAGCAGGACTTGGAGAAGTTTCAGGACCTATAGGTTTGTTATATAGAGATATTTCCCCAAATTATGGTTTTACGGCAATTATTGTTGCCTTTTTGGGAAGATTGCATCCTATCGGTATCGTTTTCGCCTCATTAGTCATTGCTTTGACTTATCTAGGTGCTGAAGATGCTCAATTATTCATGCAAATTCCAGCAGCTGTAGGTTTTGTGTTTCAAGGATTAGTTTTGTTTTATCTTTTAGGAGCTGAGCTTTTAGTAAATTATAAAATTGTATTTAGGAAAAAAATATGAATTTAGAAATCATACTAGGAATTATTCAGATTATACTTATTGCAACAACCCCTTTAGTATTTGCTGGAATAGGTGAATTGGTTACTGAAAAAACTGGTGTACTAAATCTCGGGGTTGAAGGAATGATGCTTATTGGAGCAGTTACAGCTTTTGTAACTCTAGTTATTACAGGTAGTTATTTTTTAGCATTTCTAGTTTCTATCTTGTCAGGTGCTCTTATGTCAGGATTATTTGCTTATTTAGTTTTGATTTTAATGTCTAACCAAGTTGCAACTGGTCTTGCTTTAACTATTTTTGGTATAGGTTTAAGCTCAATGATCGGGAAACAATATATTGGAACACCTATTACAGGATTTAACCCTTATTTTTTTGTTATCATTTCATTTGTAATAGTTTTTTTAGTACACTACTTTTTTTATAAAACTAAATTAGGTCTAGTCTTTAGAGCTGTTGGTGAATCTCATCATTCATCTCATGCTTTAGGATATAGTGTAATAAAAATTAGATTATTAGGTATCATATTTGGAGGCTGTATGTGCGGACTAGCTGGATCATATATGTCAATTTGTTATGCTCCGATGTGGCAAGAAAATATGATAGCAGGTAGGGGCTGGATTGCTCTAGCATTGGTAGTATTTGCAACTTGGAAACCTAGAAGAATTTTAGTTGGTGCTTATATTTTTGGAGGTGTTTCAATTTTGCAAATGAATTTACAAGCTTGGGGGGTTAACTTTCCTGGTCAATTCTTTAATATGGCGCCATATTTAGTTACTATGATTGTTTTAGTCATTATATCAAGTAATCGCTTAAGAATTAAACTAAGTGCACCAGCCTCTCTTACCATTCCGTTTTTTAAAGGAAGATAAAATATACATTTTAATTTGGATAATTGTTTTAAGAATCGTTGAATGATCAATATTAAAGATATTGAATAAACAATTATTTTTAGCAGGTGAGGTTAAAATGATTAAATTAATTACAACGACTATTATTTTTTTAGGTCTTATGCTTGGATCAGCCAATGCAGACCAAAAAAAAATTGGCTTTATTTATATAGGCCCTCCAGGTGATCATGGCTGGACTTACATGCATGATCAAGGAAGACAATATATGGAAAGTCAGCTAGGTGATGCTGTATCTTCTACATATATTGAAAATGTTCCTGAAAATGCAGATGCTGTAAGAGCAATTCGAAAGCTCGCAGCTTCAGGACATGATTTAATTTTTACTACTTCTTTTAACTATATGGATCAAACATTAGAAGTAGCGAAAGAATTTCCAGATGTGAAATTTGAACATGCAACTGGATATATGCGTGCTGATAATGTTGCAACTTATGGTGCTAGATTTTACGAAGGTAGAACTATTAGTGGTCATATTGCAGGACATCTGACAAAAACTAACACTATTGGTTATATCGCATCTTTTCCAATACCAGAGGTTGTTAGGGGCATTAATGCTTTTTATCTAGCCGCGTCAAAAGTTAACCCGGACATTAAGATTAAGATAATATGGGCTTTTACATGGTATGATCCAGGTAAAGAAGCTGATGCAGCAAAAACTTTAATAAACCAAGGTGCTGATATATTAGTTCAACACACTGATACTTTTGCGCCATGTCAAGAAGCAGAAAAAGCAGGTGTTCTTGCTTTTGGTCAAGCATCAAACCAAGAAGAGTTTTGTCCTAATTCACATCTGACAGCAATTGAAGATGTTTGGGGGCCATACTACGCAGATAGAGCTAAAGCTGTTGTTGATGGTACCTGGTCATCCACTGATACATGGGATGGAATGGATAAGGGCATGGTAGTGATGTCTCCCTATAATGCAAAACTAATGCCTTCTGATTTGATTCAAGAAGCAGTGGCAATGGAAATTGCTTTAAAAGATGGCAGTATGCACTCTTTTGAAGGACCAATTTATAATCAGGCTGGAGAATTAATGGTTCCAGAAGGTGGAGTAGCTGATGATGGAATGCTGCTTGGAATGAATTGGTACGTTCAAGGTATTGACGGCGAACTACCACAATAATATTTTTTAACTTTTGAACCTCTCTTTTTTAAAGAGAGGTTAACTCATTTTAAATTAATAGGAAAAATAATGGCGGATTTACACATCACATGGGACGAATATAATAGAAAAACAGAACAATTAGCTGCTATGGTTCATAAGGATGGATGGGAGTTTAACCAAGTAGTTTGTATAGCAAAAGGCGGTATGAGAGTAGGGGATATCATGGCAAGAATTTTTAATGTGCCCCTAGCAGTTTTATCTGTTGAGTCTTATCGTGGAGACGGAGTAAAAAATAAAAGAGGATCAATAACTTTTTCACGAGATCTGGCAAAAACAAGTCCTAATATAGGCTCAAAAGTTTTAATCGTTGATGATTTAGCAGACTCTGGAATTACACTTAAAAAAAGCATTGAGTGGATGGAGCATTTTTATGGTTTTTATTTAGACGAGCCAATTAGAACGGGAGTTCTTTTTTATAAAGCTGTCTCAAGTTTTAAGCCAAATTATTATGTTGATTATCTTGAGGACTCTCCTTGGATTCATATGCCATATGAAAAATATGAAACGATGAAACCAGAGGAAATAACCTAAAACTCCGTAGCAATTTTACTAAAAGATTTCTTTTTTGTTGCAAATACAGGAATTTTGCAATCATCTTTTGGTTTACCAACCACTAATAAAACAAAAGGTTTTTCATTGTCGGGTCTTTTAAGAATTGAATTTAAAAAATTCATTGGACTAGGTGTATGTGTTAGCATTGATAGACCTGAAAAATGCAAACAGGAAATAAGTATTCCAGTTGCGATGCCCACAGACTCTTTCACATAATAATTTTTAATTTTTTTATTATTTTTAATCGAATTTTTTTTTTCAAATACTGCAATTAGGTAAGGAGCTTCTTCAAGAAAAGATTTATTTTTATCTGTGCCAAGGGGCTTTAATGCATCTAACCATTCTTGAGTGGCTTTTTTTTCATTAAATTTTTGTTTCGGTTCAACAGCTTGCTCAATAGATGCAAGCACATCGCGTACCATCGGTTGAAGCAGCTCTGCTCTTTCAGTTGGCTTCATGCCATCACTTGTTCTAACTAATAAGGGATCGGCAAAAAGATCGCGTAACCTTCTGAGACCATTGCTCATAGCCGGTTGACTAATGCCTAAACTTTCAGCGGCTCTCGTAACATTTCTTTCTTTAAGAAGTACATCCAAAAAAACCAGAAGATTTAAATCTATATTTCGCATGCTCATCGATATTCACACCATAAATACTGAAAATAATGTGTATAGGGTATATACTCTATATACATATATATATATACATATATGAAGGCACTTCCCAGGCCCATCCCCCCGCCCCCCCCGTGGATGGGTTATGGGTTATGCATATGCGTTGGCGAAGAGATTTGTCCGTCAACGCTCACAGAAGCGCACACTTGGAAATAAACATGCATGCGCTCATGTCTGCCTGCTCACCAGAATCATTGAATGCTCATAGCTTTCACATTGAATCAGTGTATGCCT
>ENA-ORDR01000585-ORDR01000585.1-marine-metagenome-genome-assembly--contig:-NODE-585-length-18549-cov-9.932547_pt1 | contig 18549 bp, 18 predicted proteins | sample MGYA00240993_ERZ508538 | MGnify/ENA primary metagenome ERZ508538 (study PRJEB26207, sample SAMN05421999) | marine metagenome | isolation source: Monterey Bay, California, USA | place: USA:Monterey Bay... | reverse complement strand
TCACCAAAATTTACTGGTAATGTTGAAATACGAATATCCACTGGCGCACCTCTGTAGCTTATCGCGATGCGGCCATCTTGGGGACGTCTACTTTCAGTTATATCTAATTCGCCAAGGACTTTAATACGCGTTATCAATGCTTTAAAAAACCTAATATCGATTTTTATGTATTCTGATAATGCCCCATCTATTCTAAGTCTAACTACTAAATCTTTATCATCTGGATCCAAGTGCAGATCTGAAGCACCTCTAGAAATTGCTACTGCCATAAGTGAATCCAATAGCTTTACAATTGGAGCGTCAGAAGCGACTTCACCATCTATTGCAGCTCGAGCATTTTCTATTATTTTTTCATTAGTTAATTCACTATCAATTTCAGAAAATATTTTTTCAGAACTCTCTTTCGTTATATTTGCAAGATAAAGGTCCAAATCTTGTATGGAAATCTTTCTAGAATTTACCTCACCACCAATTATTTGGGACACCTCTTGTGCCAACATTTTATTTAGCGTGCCTGCATAAAGTAATTCATATTTTTCTGAATCTTGATCAAATTTCAAGCAATGGCGAGATCGCGCAATTTTTTTTATGAGCTTATCTATGTTCATCAGAAATTATTCTTTAACTCAAGGCCGAGAATTTGAATCATTTAAAATTATCTTTGTATCAAATTTTTCAGAATTAAGATTATCAAAAGATTTATCAAATTGACCTTCCCAATTCTCTAAAATCTGGATTTTGGAATTTGTGTCTGTGACTACCGTAGCCTTTAAAAAAATAGCAAGACTTCGTTCAATTACTTTAGATCCATTTTGCTTAAACAAGACGCCAAATATAGGAATTTCTGACAATCCTGGAGTTTGAGACTTTGACTTCTCCAATGATTTCGTTCTTAAGCCACCAATAACAATAATTTGACCAGACTCTGTAGAAACCACAGTATCAATTTCTCTTTTAACCGTAGCAACGTCGCTCAACCCAGAAGTTGTGTTATCAATACGCGAAACTTCTTGTCTTATTGAGAGGACAACTTCGCCATTTCGACCGATGCGAGGCTTTAACTTTAAAATGGTTCCCAGATCCTGCCGCTGTATTGTTTGAAATGGTGAAATTGTATTATCACCTGATGAAGAGGTCTTCCCAGTTATAAATGGTACATTCTGGCCAACCAATATAGAGGCTTCAGAGTTTTCTGTGGTCATCAAGCTAGGTGTTGCTAAAATCCTATTCTGCCCATCTGCCTCCAACGCCATTAACAAAGCACCCATATTAGGAACTAATGTAGCCCCTGGCCCAATCGCAATAACCCCACCAGTAACACTTGACAATTGCCCAGTCTCACCCAAGGAACTTAGATTAGTGCCCACGTTATCGGTAAAATTACCAACGCCCAACTTGCCCTTTGATCCAGAAAACTGTAGTCCAAGGCGTTTTGTTGTTTGGTCAGAAATCTCAGCAATTATAGCATCTACAAAAATTTGTCTTGGTTTTCGATCCAGTTTACGTATTGCTAAAGCCATCTCGCTTACCCATTGTTCATAACCTTGCAACACAATTTGATTAGTATCATTATAAACAACCACATCACCTCCGTGATCTCCGTTCTCTGAAAGAGCTCTCAATGGTTCATTTAAAGACACAGCGTCAGCATAATTTAAATCAATGATGACTATCTTTTTTTGTTTTTCAATAATTTTGGGAACTATCTTTTTATCTTTTTCAACAACTTTTTTTAATTTGATTTCTGGTGCCTCAGTTGCAGCTAAAGACTTTAATTTTGGAAGGCTGTCCATCAAGCGCTCTAATTCCATGATGCTTGATGGAGAGCCCACCACTATTATTGTACTAGAACCGTTGTCGTCTTCAACTATTTCAAGGTTATTAAACTTTGGGTCTAGTTTTATGATTTTACTTAAAACTTTAAACGAGATTTTTTCATTTAAATCTATTCTTTTAATTTCATTGGCAATTGGCTCAATTTCTATTGGGGCAGATACTTTTTGATCAGTGACATTAATAGTTGTTATATTGAATTCACCATCATCTATTTTGCTTATTTTGCCACCCAAAGTGGTTATTAAAGATACAAAAATTGCGTGGGCCTCATCCGATGAAACATCTTTTTCTGTAAAGTATGTAATTTTTTTATCTGTTGTAAAATCACCAACATATGTATTCCCTGTGATTGCAGCAAATAATGATAAGGCAGAGTTATAGGATGCACTTTCTAATCTAATTCCCGCACCAAAAGCTGAACTAATAGACAAGCTCATCAGCAATATAAATGATATAACAAGTCTCACTGAGTAATCCTTATAATTCTAAGCTTTGCATCTCTTTGCACTTCTAAAAGAATTTCACTAAGAGAATCAGACTTAAGTTCGCTGAAAAGACGTTCTGTTTCAAGTACAGGTATCTTTTGTATTTCCAAAATTAGATCATTTGGCCTTAATCCAAGTTGCTTGAGAATAATAACAGGTAAGTTTTCTGAAACAACTATACCCAATCGACCAGCTCGACTTCTACTTGTAAGAGGAGCAGTTTTTATTGCATTTATAAAAAATTTCGGAGCCCCTAGATTTTTGGCTAATTGTTTGTAAGTTGCTAAATCAATCTCAGGAAGCTTTGGATTTCTCCAATCTTCTTCAACTTGTTTTTTAATAATCTTCTCTTGATCAAGAAACCTGAGAATAGTTTTCTTTTCTTCGCTATTCTTTAAAACTATTTCATCTGGGGAAATAAATTCAATAAAGAAAATTTGATTTTCTATATTAATTTCATCCCCTTGAACAACAAAAAACTGTTCATTTTTTTCATTTTCCAGAATTGCCCCAGAAAAATTTCCAATCAACGCCATTCCTATTGGCTTGATATAGTTTTGGGGCTTTATTATGTCACCGTAAAATAATCTCTCAAAGTCAACTTTACTCACAGAATTCGAGGGTAGGGCAATACTTACAGAGCCCATCCAAAATAATATTATGAATGCGAGACAGCGCATAAATTAACCCCCAAATAAATATGGCCCCACAAATAACAGCAGGGCCATATTGATACTAAATTTAAAACTTAATCACAATTAAAAGTTAATCACAATTTGTTTCAATGTCATCCTCGAAAACACAACTTGGCGCAGCTGGTTTATTATCCCACGTCTGAGTTGGCCGAGGATAGGTTGTTGTATCAGTGTAACTTGGCAAATCTGCATCCCCAAAACCACTAGGTATTGCGGTAAATTCTAAACTATCATCACAATCGCTTGCGTTTAATTGTGGTACAAATACCTCATCTATTCCTAATGCTTTAAACTTATAGGTTTTGTCATCAGCCATATTTGTAAAAAGCTGACCATCTTGTGGATTGATCAATCTATAAAATGTATTTTGACCTCGATCATAATACCCTGGAAGATCATTTAATTCACCATCATATCTAATATTAAATGTCTTATCATTAAATGCCGTTAGATCAATATTGATTTGACAGGTACTGTCATCACCGTCAAGATCAAGATCTCCAGACATGCCTGGCGTACAACTTTTTGATAGCCATTCAATCCAATCACCTGAACTTAAAGTCGCTGGAATTACGATTGGGGTACCGCTGTTATAGTTTAGATCCTTTGTAATATCCTGCGTATATTTCATTTTCATTACTGGAGAAATATCAATAGGAGTTCCACTTGCATCCTTTGGTATCAAAGGCTGATCATAAATATACTGTCTAGTGGTAAACTCAACCGCATCAGAACAAGTATCCCAATTAGAAGAGGTGCACGACGATGTCGCAGGAATTAAAGTTCCCCACATTTGCTCACTATTCAAACCATTAGAACCGCTTGGGGCATTCCCATCCGTTGTGAAAAATACCGCAGTAGAAGAGTCATGCTCCATTGCCTTGGTATGCCAACCATTGTCTGCATCATAAACACTGGCTACATTAAATTTAAACATAACAGGTAAATCATTCGAAGTTAAACTTTCACTGCCATCTTTATCCCAATATAATGTTGCACCCATATAACCAGTAGGAGGCGTAATTGCTGTTAAATAATAATCAAATTGTGTGGATCCACTATGAGTGCCATCTCTGCTTCCATGAAACTCGTTCCACCAACTACTACTACCAGCTATAATTGATTTATACTCAGCAAGGGTCGGGTTCATATTTCCGTCGCTTCCATTAATATGAGGGCAATTATAAGTACCATAACACTTGTAGTGAGCTGAAGTGCCAGAGCTTGGATAATCTGAAGATGAAAATGGTGTCATATTAATCATTTTCCAGGTTCCAGGACTAGTTGTTCCATCATATGAGAATTCAGAGTTATAAAAACTACTCCACACTCGAGTTTTAGTATCTATCGAAGTCTCATAAACACCATCGCCCAACGGGTAATTACCGTTCTGATCCACCAATAAATCAGTCCCATCCCACTTTGCTTTACCATCAACACCTTCTCCAGAATTAAACATATCATTCGCTGCTGGACTAAAAGTTAGAAAACTCTTCGTTTCCATATTAGTGGGTGTCCACTGCATGGTTACATTAGCAGAAGTATCATCCCTGGTTACGGCAATCGTATTGGCCGCTGGGTCCAATCCAAGACGAAGGGTATCATTATCCATCCAAGAGTTGCTCTTTCTCGCATGACCCCTTGAACTGTCACTATCAACAGTAAATTGGAATGGAGGTGTGGCAAGTTTTAAACGCGCACCCGTTGTTGTATCATACAAAGCACCCAACCAGGCACTATTCCATACTGAATTTCTTTTTTTACACTGCGCCATAGAAGACTGAAATCCACCTGAATTCACAAATCCTGTATATAGTTCAGTCTCACTAGCTTTACCAATATTAGTGCCGTTATACGCAGCCATATCGCCCGAAAACCCAGATTGCTTATATGCAAAAGTTACATCATCAACACCTGATCCGTCATAGACAATTTTTGTTTCAAGATGCGGTGAATCTGGGGAATTCTGAGAATGCGCTGATAAAACTACAACATCGTTGCCAACTTTTTCAACCTTGCCCATCCCATGAAATACTCCTGATGGCTGGTTTGCAAAATCCTTTGTCTGATCACCAACAAAATAAAATGAAGCATACCATTCACCATAAGGTGGTAAGGAATCTACACTCTGTTTAATTTGCATGTTCATTATGACTTTATTGCCGTCTGACTGCTCCATATAGCCTACGACCTCTTGAGTTCCACCTGTAGCAGCGAGGCTTGATGTAAATTGTATCGTTGACTTTTTATCTCCACCACTAGTGTCGTCAGGTTGGATCCCACACTTTGCCTCATCAACAATCCCAATCCAGCTTTTGTTAGCAAAACCAGGCTGGCTGACACCGCCTCTACCTGAAATACAGGTCATTATATCTAAAAGTTGTACAGCTTGATCTGATGAATCATTGACCCACTTTTCGACTACTGCTGTCGAATAATTATCGTTCACATCTGCAGCCGTGGCCCCTAACGGTAGCAGAGTAGATACTAGACTACCAATTGCTATATTTTTTAATTTACAAAACATCTCTATTAACCCCTCTTATTAATTCGATGGTACAGCATTTATACCTTTTGGTGTGGCGTACCCATTTGCTACTGCGGCAGTATCAGTGCTCGTCTGACATCCAGACATTACTACAATCCCTACCAACAAAAATATAAGTGATTTTTTCATTTTAACCTCATATGCGTATTTTTAAACAACAATAACAAAGTAATAATTTATTTAAAGTATAGGTTTAAATTTGACTTAACGTAATTACCCTTTCAACAAACTATTTGTTAACACAAAAATCAAACAATAATTACTCAAGAAAGTCCAGATTGAACCCAGGAATAACCCAAACCATTACTTTCCACAAAACCAATTGCCGGTGATAAAATATGGCCTCCAGAAAATGCAATCTTATCAGTTGCCAACATATCAAGCATTTTTTTTCGTGATTTTTGAGCCAACTTTTCGTCCTGATCAAAAATAACCCCTATTTCTGGATTATTAATTTGAAGGTATTGTGCATGAATAATGTCACCTGCTATTGCGAAACTATCATTACCAGATGAAATCATAACACCTATATGTCCGGCTGTATGGCCAGGCAAATCTATAGCCGATAATCCCAAGCCCAAATCCTCCTCTCCAGATATTAAATTTATATTTCCAGAATAGGCGGAAAGCACATTTAATGGTAAATTTTGATCTTCTGGATTGCTTTTAAAATTCTCTTCTTTATTCCAAAATGAATACTCATCTTGTGTTAATGTTAAAGCAGCGTTCTCAAATATTTTATTGCCAGATTTAGATATCATCCCACCTATATGATCAGGATGCAAATGTGTTGCAATAATATTTGAAATATCATCATTCATGACCCCCACTTCTTCTAAAGCTTTCGATAAATTTCCAGCCACAGGCCCAAAAAGAGTTCCAGCTCCAGCATCTATCAAAATATTCTTGCCACCAGACTTAATTAAAAAAGCATTAAAATTTGTCTCAATGGCTTTTCTGTTATTTACTTTTAATAACTCATTAATTTCAGATTGATTAGTTCCAGAAAACGTTTCTACGCCAAACTCTGTTTCTCCATCCTTCAAAATAAATACTTCAATGTCCCCAACTTTTTTTTTCCACGAATACATAAGGGATACCTCCATCCTAAGTTTTCAAATTACTCTTATTGGTAATTATTTTTTTTATATTAAAAATGCTCTTCTTTAATCAATAATCCATCATCTTTGAATAATCTCCAGCAACCGATCCGATTACCATCTTTAAAATTCCCTTCATATTCGATCGTTCCATTGTCATGATACGAAAAAAATTTTCCATCTCTGAGGCCGTTCCTATAATATCCCTGACCTAGAATTTTACCAGTTGGGTAATAAGACTCCCAAGGACCATGCTTTACACCTTTTTTCCAACAACCCTTAAAATATAATTGACCATTATCCCAAAAATATTCCCAATAGTCATTTTTTTCATCAGACGGTAACAAATGTAGACTCAAATCAAATTATAAAAACGCATTAACTAATGTTAACCAACAAAAAAAAATAATCAACTGGTTCACCTGTGTGATAACGCAAACATCTTTAAATACTCTGGATTTAATATATTTCCTTTCTTAGAGAATTATTGTTCTATCATTCTTGCTAAGTTTTTAATTTTTAAGCTTGAAAGGTTTATAATATGGTAGGTCACTTAGGTTTTAGCGAAACAGTTTTGGCAGACGATTTAGTAGTTAGAAACGGTATTTTTTATAAGAAATTTACAGATGTACCCTTTATTGGAGATGTAATTGGCCATCAAAATGGTACTATAATAAATGGTAAAAGGGACGGGTTTTGGGAGTCTTATTATGATAATGGGCAATTGAATTGGAAAGGAAATTACAAGGATGATTGCTTGGACGGGCCCTGGGAATATTATCATGAAAATGGGCAGTTATCTTACAAAGGAAATTATAAAGCTGGCCTCGAAGAGGGGCTATTTGAACATTTTCAAAAAAATGGTAAATTTGAAAAAAAAGAGCGTTGGAAAAATGGAAGAAGGGTCTTTAAATAATTGCTCATTATCAAATTCGATGCCGATTGTTTCCAATAACCTAAATAAGACTTTTATTCAAAATTTTAATATAAGTGTCTTGATCAATATTACTTCCAGAGATCACCGCAACAATATTTTTTCCAGAAAATTCTGGTTTTGAGGCAGCTGCTAATGCTACTGCTCCAGCACCTTCAGATATCAAATGTGATTTTGAAGACAGTGATCTCAACGCATTCTCCGCCTCTCTATGAGAAACCACAATCACATCATCAACCAACTCATCTAGCAGTGGCCACATCTCGGGTAAAACAGTCGTTGAACCAATACCATCAACCCAACTTTTACCTCTCTCAACTTTTACTGGTTTACCTTGTTTTTTTGCAGCCTTTAATGGTGTTGAGCTCTCAATCTCGCAGGCAATTATCTTTGAAGTTTTACCAAGAGCCTTCATTGCCAACGCTATTCCTGAAATCATGCCACCACCACCAAAAGGGACAATTATAACTTCCACTTCGGGACATTGAGTAAAAATCTCCAGACCAATTCCTCCGTTTCCGATTATTACCTCTAATTCAGCTACTGGATGAATAAAAAACCCATCAACACCTGCTGACCTTGTGATCATTACATTCCACCAATCAGAAAACGGGACAGTTGTAACTGTTGCTCCAAGATCTATTAGCGCCTCAACTTTCACTTTTGCGGCAGTATCTGGAACAATAACGTGAACAGGCAATCCTCTATTTTGCGCAGCCTTTGCAACACCTTGTCCAAAATTACCTGCACTTGCTGTTACCACTCCCTTTAATAAATCTTCATCACTAGCGGTCTCAATGGCGTTTGCTCCAGCCCTTATTTTAAATGAGCCGAGTTCTTGTAAGCACTCCGCCTTGAGCGCTAATTGTCGGTCAGGAAGATTATAAGGTAATAAAGGGGTTACTATAACATCCTTTGAAATCTTTTCAGCTGCTTGCTCAAAATCTCTCAAAGTGAGCTTGAAAGCTGCGTCTGCAATAGATTTTTTTTGCATTTAAACGTCCCAACATAAAATTTATGTTTATGATATTCTAGGTAAATCAAATTAAAGTCTATTTATTTAAATATGATTTGGCCAAAAAAAATGCCCGCCAAAGCGGACATTTTGTTCATAATTTTAGTCAGATTTACTTTGCTGTTTTTCTTGACGATGTTGCAGCAGACCAAATCATAAGCCCAAATGCTATTTTATTTATGAAATCTGCAATATTATAAATACCATTCAGAGCCGCATCGTTTACGCCCTCTGTTGCATAACCATAAATGTATCCTAGTGGGTAAATTGACCACCCAACTAACACAATAAGTCTCATAGCTTTAAACGCAGATTGAACACCCTCTGGAGCCTCGGATAATTTCTCCTGAGCATCGCCTGCAAAAATTGCCCAAATAATATAGATCCATCCGGCCATTCCTATTGCAAATGCTAACCAAACATTCATAGCACCAATTTCGCCTAGATACCCAAAAATCAACATTACTAATGAGGCACCTAAAAGCTTCCAGAACACATTACCTGCAACTGCTCCCACTGCTGCCAAAATCAAATAAAATTCGATGATTTGTAGCGGAACAGTAATAATCCAATCGACGTATCTAAATACAGTAGGAGAAGCTCCTGTTTCTACCCACACACTACGCATGTAGAAATAATGAACAGCAGCTACTAAAGTTACCAATCCAGCAACTGTCAATGAAGTACTCCATCCTCCTTCTGCCTTATTCGCCTCCATAAAGAAGAATACTGTTGCAGCTACCATTGCAATCGATACAATCCAAAAACTTATACCTACGTAATCGCTCTCACTTAAGTTCGTACCAGCCGATGCCATCATTGGCACTAGCATTAGAATAAAAGCTGGAATTACAAACTTTCCAACCTTATTAATTAAATTAGTCATTTTTATTTCTCCAATTAACCCTAAATTTATTTGGCTCGCCATTGGCTAGCTATTTTTTTTTGATTTGTTGTTAAAATTAACAACTTAAAAATAATAAGACCTTATTAATAGCAGATCTAATGACTGTAATCTTTAACGTAGCGTCAATTAGTAAAGAAATCTTTACCTAAGGTTACTCCAGCCAATTTTAAGCCTAAATATTGTTGTTATTAAGCAACCAAAGCTAAAAATGTATGCAATTATTGGGAAATAATTTGGTAGTAGACACATTAAAACTAAGAATACAATTGTCTCAGTTCCTTCAACTAACCCCTCTAAATAATAAAAACCCTTTTTACTAAACTTTTTTGATACAATATTTTCTCTTTCCGCCATTATAGAAAATGCAAAAAAGGTTGAGCCTGTTCCAAAAAAGGAAAACAATAATATCACAGCTGGTAAAGAATTTTCTAAAGGATTAAGGAAAGCGAAAGCTACAGGTATTGAACCATAAAAAATAAAATCTAGCGAAATATCGAGAAATGCACCCTTATTAGTTATTTTGTTGAGGCGAGCAATAATCCCATCTAACCCATCACATATTCTATTTATACAAATCAATAAAATTGCGACCGTAAAATATTCAGCTATTATTAAAGGAACTGCTAATAATCCTATGAAAAAGCCAATAGCGGTTACGGTATTCGCACTTATTCTTTTACTATTCAAATAATCAGCGACTGGATTTAAAAAACCACCAGCGATAGGAAGTAGTTTACTATCAACCATTACTTCATCTCAAACCCTTGAGACATTAAAAAAGCTCTCATATGAGGCCGAGCCTGTGAACTAAGCAGGCCGCTCATTTGCTCACTCCAACTATGTGACTTATTATTACCTGACCTCTCGGCATAATATTTACGTATAATCTCATCATAACTATCTATCTGCTCTTCCTCATCATTTGAGTCATACACATTTTCTTTTACTATTACCGACAAAGGGAGCCTAGGCTTAACTTCAGGATTCTCAGCCGGATAACCAATACAGAGACCAAAAACTGGATATACGTTCTGGGGCAAATTTAATAAGTTAGTGGCTAACGTGGGATCATTTCTGATGGCACCAATATAACATATTCCCAGATCCTGTGACTCCGCTGCAACTACAACATTTTGAGCGTATAATGCGGTATCAACTGTTGCTATGATAAACTGTTCGGTAAAACCCTCTGTTGGTGAAGTTCCGTGTTTGTAACAACAGCGCGTAGAGCGATTCAAATCAGCACAAAAAACTAAAAACTCTGGCGCTGAAATAATTTGAGATTGACCACCTGCTAATTTTGAAAATTGTTTACGTTTATTTCTATCTGTAACCCTAATAATTGTTACTCCCTGCAAAAAACTTGAACTAGCCGCTGCCTGACCAGCCAAAATGAGTTGATCAAGCAAATCATTATCAATTTTTTGTTCAGTAAATTTTCTTATTGACCGGTGGGCGATTAAGCTATCAATTGTAGTATTCATATTAATTTTTCCTTTTTTCAATTTTGGTGATTATTTAAAATTGAAGTTTGAACCCATGATATAAAAATTAAGTAAAATGTTGGTGATCCCAGCAGGATTCGAACCTGCGACCCCCAGATTAGGAATCTGGTGCTCTATCCTGCTGAGCTATGGGACCAATTTTTTCAAGACACTAAACCTTTAGATCCTAAATCGAGAAACCGCTGACGCCTATGATCAATTAACTCTGTCCTTCCAAATGATTGTAGATCTAAGAGTTCTCTGGAAATTGCATCTCCAACAGCTTTTATTGTTTTTCCTTTATCTCGCTGAGCACCCCCATTAGGCTCTTCTACAATTTTATCACATACTCCTAGCTTGAAAAGATCTTGGGCTGTAAGACGAAGTGCTTCTGCAGCCTCGCGCATTTTTTCTGCATCTTTCCATAATATAGACGCACACCCTTCAGGTGAAATTACGGAGTAAATGGAGTGTTGTAACATCAAAACACGATTTGCTGTCGCAAAAGCAACCGCTCCGCCTGAACCACCTTCTCCGATAATAACTGAAATTAATGGCACGCCAATTTGAAGACATTTCTCAGTGGAGCGGGCAATCGCCTCAGATTGGCCACGCTCTTCTGCACCTTTACCAGGATATGCACCAGGAGTATCTACCAAAGTAATTACTGGTAAATTGAATCTATCCGCTAAGTCCATCAACCTAATCGCTTTTCGGTATCCTTCGGGTCTTGCCATTCCGAAATTACGTTCAATTCTAGATTTAGTATCGAACCCTTTCTCTTGGCCCAGTACAACCACGGGTTGATCATTAAAACGACATATACCCCCCATGACTGCATGATCATCAGCAAAGTTTCTATCGCCACTAAGTGGTGTGTATTCTTGAAAGAGAATATCAATATAATCACGACAATGTGGTCGGTCTGGGTGTCTAGCAACTTGACATTTTCGCCATGGCGTCAAGTTCTTATATAAATTCTCAAGAAGAGAGGAGGCTTTCTTATCTAAGGCAGCCGCTTCTTTTTCGACATCCATTCCTTCGGCATTCTTGGCTAAAGCTCTTAATTCCTCAGCTTTGCCTTCAATTTCTGCTAATGGTTTCTCAAATTCCAAGTAATTTTGCATCTTTAACTGCCTTTAAAAGACTTTTTAAAATATTGTATTAACAAATAAAATGAATGTAACAGTTTACTCTAACATTAACTCAGATTGTCGTACAATGACTTCCGCTTGCTTGATTGAGGCAATGTCAACAAGACGCCCTTTATAAACTGTTGCACCCTCACCACTATTTTTAGCACTCTCCATCGCCAGTAAAATTTCTCGCGCCTCAGCTACAGCCTCTTTAGAAGGTGTAAATACTTCATTAGCCAAATCTATTTGCTTTGGATGAATAGCCCATTTTCCAACCATTCCCAAAGTTGCTGATCTCAACGCCTGCGCCTTAAAACCGGCATCATCAGAAAAATCGCCGAAAGGCCCGTCAACTGGCAATAATCCATTGGCTCTACAGGCAGCAACAATCGAAGTTGTAACGGTGTGCCAAGGATCAGGAAAATGGATCGCGCGATCACTTTCAACTTCACCATTTTCAATCATATAATAATTAGTTTGCGTTCCACCAATTCCAGTTGTTTGCATTCCCATCGATGCTGCAAAATCTGCTGCACCCAATGAAAGCGATTGCAATCTTGAACTGGAAGCAGCTATTTCATTTACGTTAACTAAACCGGCTGCCGTCTCAATAATTGCTTCAAAATTTATTCTATTTGAAATCATTTTCGAAGACTCAATACTTGTCACTAGGGCATCAACAGCATAAATATCCTTAGCGTTTCCTGCCTTAGGAATCATAATCTGATCAAGACGGCCATTAGTTTGCTCAATTAAATCAACAACATCACGATACCAATAAGGAGTATCAAGTCCATTAATTCGTACTGATAAAGTTTTTTTTCCCCAATCAATTTCATTTATCGCCTCAACTGCGTTGGAGCGTGCCTTTTCTTTATCACTTGGCGCAACACTGTCTTCGAGATCAATATTAATTACATCTGCTTTTGATCCAGCCATCTTCTCAAAAAGTGCTTTTCTGGAAGCAGGTCCAAATAACTGACACCTGTTTGGCCTTGCGGGAGGGGTCGGTTGCAAATGAAAACTCATATAGCTCTCCAATAACTAAATGTTTTAATTATTTGTGATATATCTTTGTGGTCTTAGTCGCAACCATTGCTTCGAAAGAATTAGACCTTAAAGTTATTTGGTGAGCCCTACAGGATTCGAACCTGTGACCCACTGATTAAAAGTCAGTTGCTCTACCAACTGAGCTAAGGGCCCACACAATGAGGTTACGTAGCGTTGACATAATGTTTGGTCAAGTGAAAATCAGTATATTAAATAATAAGTTGGTTATTTAACTGATATATCAAAATGTTTATCAAATTGCAGTATCATTAAAAATTTGATAAATATCTGGTGATAAAGAAACTTTTGCAGCAATAACAGTGTCTAATTTTCAGAAATTCTCTAATTTGTTCCAAACTTAAAGTTAAGAGGTAATAAAAGTGAACGAACTTCCATTTTTAAAAATGCATGGCCTTGGTAATGATTTTGTAATTATTGACCAACGTAAATTGCAAATAAATTTGAATAAAGAGTTGATCTGCCGAATTGCCAACCGACAAAGAGGCGTTGGATGTGATCAAGTTGCTATCATTTTAAAAAACCCACAAACAGATGCAGAATTAGTTTTTTTTAACTCTGATGGATCGACGTCTACAACTTGTGGAAATGCCACTCGTTGTATAGCCAGGCATTTGATGCAGGACTTACATAAAAGTAAATTAACCCTGACCACTGGTAATAAAATACTAACCGCAAAGGATCTTGGACAAGGATTAATATCAGTTAATATGGGGAATCCTGAAATGGAATGGAATAACATACCAATTTCAGAAGAAATTGATACTTTAAAATTGCCAATAGAGGGAAGCCCCACTGCCACGGGTATGGGCAATCCTCATTGTACCTTTTTTGTGGACGATGTTGACCAAATCGATCTTGAGAATCTTGGGCCAAAATTTGAAAACCACCCCCTTTTTCCAGAAAAAACAAATGTGCAGTTTGCAAGTGTACTGGGGTCAAGCCATCTAAGAGCAAGAGTTTGGGAGCGCGGAGTAGGTATTACACTTTCTTCAGGCTCATCTTCATGTGCGGTAGTAGTAGCAGCTGTAAGAAATAATTTAACTAAGAAAAAAGTTGTAGTGGATCTTGACGGCGGCCAACTAGAAATTAATTGGCAATCAGACGGTGTGTGGATGACAGGAGAAACAGCTCATTCATTTAATGGCCATTTAACAGAAGAGTTTTTAAAGATATGAGCATACCAAAGTTTGTCACATTAGGCTGTCGTTTAAATACTTATGAGACCGAAGCAATGCGAGAGCTTGTTAATGATGAGAACTTAAAAAATATAGCAGTGGTTAACACTTGCGCAGTTACGGCTCAAGCTGTTCGAAAATCTAAACAAGAAATTCGAAAAATTCATAGAAAAAACCCAACGACTAAAATTGTGGTAACTGGATGCGCCGCACAAATAGAACCTGAAACGTTCTCAAAAATGTCAGAGGTATCAAACGTTCTAGGGAACATTGAGAAAATGCAAGGGTCGACTTGGCAGAAGCTATCTAAAGAATTAGATTTTATAGGTAGATCTGAAAAAATTCAGGTAGATGATATTATGTCGGCGAAAGAAACAGCAGGGCATTTAATTGATGGATTTGGAACTAGAAGTCGTGCATATGTTCAGGTGCAAAATGGATGTGATCATAGATGCACATTTTGCATTATCCCCTATGGTAGGGGCAACTCAAGATCAGTTGCGGCAGGTACCATAATTGAACAAATCAAACGTTTAGTTGGTAACGGTTTTAAGGAAGTTGTTTTAACTGGTGTTGATTTAACGAGTTGGGGTTCGGACTTACCTGCTAAACCAAAATTAGGAGATCTCGTAGTAAAAATTTTAAAACTTGTACCAGATTTAGCAAGGCTAAGAATCAGCTCCATCGATAGTATTGAGGTTGATGAGAATTTAATGGGCGCAATAGAAAATGAGGTAAGGCTAATGCCACATTTTCATCTAAGTCTTCAATCAGGAGATAATATGATTTTAAAAAGAATGAAACGGCGCCACCTTAGAGATGATGCCATTTTATTCTGTGAAAAAGTGCGCAAAGTGCGCCCCGAAACTACGTTTGGTGCAGATCTAATTGCTGGCTTCCCAACGGAGACTGATTCTATGTTTGATAATTCAGTAAAACTAGTAGAGGAATGTGGCCTTACATGGTTACATATTTTTCCTTACTCACCTAGAAAGGGTACTCCCGCTTCTCGGATGCCGCAAGTAAATGGTATTACGATAAAAGATCGTGCAAAAACACTTAGGCAAATAGGATCTACTCAGGTTTCTAAATATCTAAAATCTCAAGTAGGCAAGTATCATTCTATTTTAATGGAAAGTGAAACTATAGGTCGGACAGAACAATTTGCAGAAGTTCAATTTGAAAAGCCACAAATGGCTGGATCTATAACTTTTGCCAAAATTCAAAGCCTAAGCAACAATAAATTAATCGTGTAAATTTATCCTCAAAGGATCTTGGTTTGCCACACACAATTCTTTATTCATTTAGACGTTGCCCTTATGCAATGAGGGCTCGTCTTGCACTCTATAGTGCGCAAATAGAGCACGAACACAGAGAAATTCTTCTTAAAGATAAACATCCTACTTTTCTTAAAATATCTCCTAAAGGGACGGTTCCTGTACTTGTTACTAAAGCCGGTGATTTAATTGAAGAAAGTATGGACATAATGAAATGGGCATTAGATAACAACGACCCAGAGCATTTACTAAGTACCAGTAGTGACACTTATTTCAATTCATTTATTTCAATAGTTGATAACAATTTTAAGATACATCTTGATGGGTATAAGTATTCTAGAGACGATGATAAAAATAAAATAAAATACAGAGATGAAGCTTGTAAGTTTCTCAATGAACTAAATTTAAAACTCGCAAAAAATAACTGGCTAATGGCTAATGATCCAAAAATCTGCGATCTAGCTATTTTACCTTTCATCAGGCAGTTTGCTAATGTTGATAATAATTGGTTTAGCAACCAACCTTGGCCAAATATTCATAGATGGCTGAATTCGTTTTTGGAAAGTAATCGATTTTTATCTATAATGTACAAATATAAAAAATGGGAAATAGGGCACTCGCCCATCTATATAAACAAATTCAGTCTTTAAAAGGTGTATCAGATATCTTGCCATTATAAACAGCTTCATTTGGCACATGTACATTAACTGGTTGACCTTTCTCCCAGAACTTATGGTTTATCATCGAGAGCCCAATATTTGATTTAAATCTTGGTGACCATATAGCAGATGTAATAGCGCCAACTTGCTTTTCACCGACAGTGACTGGCCAAGGAACTGAACAGGTTGGACAGGGATCACCATCAAAAATAATGCCTTTTATTTTTTGTTTAACTCCAGATTTTGCAATTTCTTGGAGCTTTTCCCGGCCAATAAAATCAATTGAGCCATCTAATGTGCAATACTTTTCCAAGCCTATTTCTAGAGGATTATTAGCAATAGTCATCTCATTTCCGTAGCTAAATAATCCACCCTCTATACGTTCGATTAAGTTGGGACATCCTGGTAGAATATTTGAGTTTTTTCCTGCTTCCCAAATGGTATTCCATAATTTTTTTCCAAGGTGAGCACCTTTTAGATAAATTTCAAAGCCTCCTTGTCTAGAATAACCTGACCTTGCGATCAATTGTTTGGTGCCACAAAAATTTATCCAACCAAACCTAAAGAACCCAATTTTGCTGACATCAGATCCAAATATCTGAACAAGTAATTTTTCAGCTTTTGGGCCCTGAACAGCAAGGGGAAATACTTCTGGTTCTTTTACAGATACATCAAATCCTTTTCCTATTGCTAAACCCTTAGCGTAAAGCAAGACATCTGAATCTGCTATCGATAGCCAAAAATGATTTTCAGCTAACTTTAGAAGAACTGGGTCATTTATTAAGCCAGCATCAGAGTCTATTATTGGAACATACATGCACTGGCCAATATCGCATTTAGAAATATCCCTTGGAGTCATTAGTTGAACTAACTTACTAGCATCTATCCCACTTATCTCTACCTGCCTCTGACAAGAGACATCCCAAATCTGTACATGTCTTCTCAAGTGCCAATAATCTTCTTCAACAGTTGGCTGGAAAGCTTTAGGTAAAAGCATATGATTTACAACTGAAAAACCTCGGACACCTAACTTTTCTACACTATCTGTATATGGTGTACGGCGAATTCGCCGTGACATATTAAGACCATCTGACACTAACTAGACCACCAAGTTGAATATGAATTTGGGTTTATTATGATAGGCATATGATAATTACCTTTTGGATCTGGCATTCTGAATCTTAAAACTATCTGATCCATAATTTGATCAAAGCCTCTATGAGACCAATATTGTCCAGTTTCAAATGTTAACTCATAAATCGATGACGGGTTTATTTTACTGGGCTCAATTTCTTGCTTAAGACGGCCGCCATCATCCATTTTTGCTTCAAAAATAGTTTGTCCACCAACTTCAATCAATTTAACCTTTATGGCACCCGCATGTGATCCGTCAGTTCCATTTAAAGTATGAGAGGTTAAAGTAGCCATTACTCTATCGACGCCTTATCGCGTTTATCAGATGTAGCGGCCACAATAGGACTAATTACGCCTTTACATTTAACGTTTATACAGGCCGTCTTTCCAGACTTCATTGCTCTTCGTAAGGCTGGGCCAATATCTTCTCTTTTAGTAACTAATTCCCCATACCCGCCAAGACCCTCAAACATCGTATGAAAAGGAATATCCCTAAAATCAGTTGCAAAGTGTTTTCCATTTGCAAACAACCTCTCTTGTTGCTGACTAATACAATCCAATCCACCATTATTATCTATGACAACCGTTATTGGCAGACCTTCTTGAAATGCTGCTTCTATTGAAAGACCGCCTGACAAAAATGCACCATCACCACTTATAACAACAACATTTTGATCTGGATTTAAGTTCTTTGCAGAAACTCCAAAACTCACACCAACGCCTAGCAGAGAATAATTCCCAGGATGCATAATGCCTCCGAGTTTTTGACCGTACCAGCCTGCTATATTAACAGCTATTTCAGACCAGAAGTGCGTATTTCCCCCATCGAAAACAAGCCAATCTTTCTCACCTAACTCTTTTTGAACGTCAAGGCTAAGTTGTAATGGATGAATACGCGCATCCTTTTCGGTCTCTTCTGCAATATGCTTGCTCCATTCTGCAACCCACTGCGCTCTTCTATTTTTTTGTAAGTCAAACCAATTAACCCAGGTCTGTTCTATTTTTATCAACTCATTAAGAAATGCTCCTGGATCAGATAATAAAATTTCATCAGCAGCACGGTTATAATCTAATTCCTCATGGCTTCCATTGA
>ENA-ORDR01000584-ORDR01000584.1-marine-metagenome-genome-assembly--contig:-NODE-584-length-18554-cov-3.836229_pt1 | contig 18554 bp, 18 predicted proteins | sample MGYA00240993_ERZ508538 | MGnify/ENA primary metagenome ERZ508538 (study PRJEB26207, sample SAMN05421999) | marine metagenome | isolation source: Monterey Bay, California, USA | place: USA:Monterey Bay... | reverse complement strand
ACAAACACATCTAAATCTATCGCACGATGAGGCTCTAAAAAAATCTATTAATCTTCTTGAAGAAGTGGGGATAGAAAATGCCACTAAAAGAATTGAAGATTATCCCCACCAATTTAGTGGAGGTATGCGTCAACGTGTTGTTATTGCCTTAGCAATAAGTTGTGAGCCAGATCTAATAATAGCAGATGAGCCAACAACTGCACTAGACGTAAGTATCCAATATCAAATCTTAGAATTATTAAAAGAACTTACAAAAAAAAGAAATTTAGGAGTGATTATTATTACTCATGATATGGGAGTTATTGCTGAAACTACTAATAAAGTTATTGTTATGCGTCATGGGTTAATTGTGGAGCAAGGCAACACTAAGGATTTGCTTACTAACCCAAAATCTACAGAAGCACGAAGTTTAGTTATATCCGTTCCACCAACAAATAAAAAAATTGAAAGATTTAAACTTATCAGTCCTGATGGTTCAGAAATTACAACAAGCTCAGCTAATTTAACAAAAAATATTATTAAAACTTGGGGAGTAAGAAAAAATACTAATCAAAAATTATTAGAGTTAAAAAAAATAACAAAGATTTTCGATGATCAGTCTATCTCTTATACAAAAAAATTAGATGAAAATGCAGTTAAGGCAGTAAACAATGTTTCATTCAAGTTATTTGAAGGAGAAACACTTGGTTTAGTTGGAGAGTCAGGTTCTGGGAAATCAACAATCGCCAAAATCATTACTGGGCTAGTTAAACCATCATTTGGTGAACTAGAGTATAATGGTTTGTCGCTTTATAATTCAAGAAGAAAGTATCAAATTGACAAGAGTAGAGGGCAAATACAAATGATTTTTCAAGACCCATATTCATCTTTGAATCCCAGATTTAAAGTAAAGGATATTATTGCTGAACCCATAAAATTTTTTCAAAAAAGTATTACAAGAAATGACTTGGAGCAAAATGTAAATGATTTAATTGATATTGTTGGAATGACTAGAAAATCTTTAGATCGATACCCACATGAATTTTCCGGAGGTCAGAGACAAAGAATTTCTATTGCTAGAGCACTTGCTACAAGACCAAGGTTATTAATTTGTGATGAGCCAACATCAGCTTTAGATGTAAGTATTCAAGCTCAAATATTAAATTTATTAAAAGATATTCAAGATGAACTTCATTTGACAATGTTATTTATTAGTCATGATCTTCCGGTTATCAGGCAGATGTGTAATAGAATTATTGTGTTAAAAAATGGTATTGTATGTGAGTCAAATGATACTGAGACATTATTTAATGATCCTTTACATGAATACACAAAAGAATTAATAAAATTAATGCCAAAAATTGAGTCAATTATCTAACCTTATTAAAATTTAAAAATGATTTACGTTTCATTATTTGTTGTTGCTTTCACGGTTGCAACAATAATTCCATTTGGGTCAGAAGCATACTTTATTACTCTATTATCATTAGGAGAGTACAATAATTTATTATTATTGATTTTTGTATCGGTTGGTAATGTGTTTGGCTCGTTATTTAATTGGATTTGTGGGTTTTATATAAATTATTTTATTAAAAAATCTTGGTTTCCCATCAATAGTAAAATGATTGAGAGAGGAAATAAAATATTTTTTAAGTATGGGAAATGGTCACTTTTATTTTCATGGGTTCCTTTTATTGGTGACCCTATTACTTTTGCAGCAGGAACACTAAGGTATCCGATAATTCCATTTTTAGTTTTGGTAAGTATTGGGAAAGTTGGTAGATATTTGATAATATATTTATCTATCATATGGGCAATCAATATTTTTTAAAATGAATAATATGTTTTCTCTTTTAGTCTTTGCAATAGGTTTTTTTTGTGGAATTGGTATTCTTATTTCTATCAGATTCTTTTTACCTAAAAGTAAAAATAAACAAAATGAAAATGAAAGTGAAATTGTTTCATTAAAGCAACATATGGAGTCAATTCAATTATCATTACAAAATTTTAATTTAGCTCAAAATAGATTAGAAAATACTCTAGTTCGTGGAGGGTCACAACAACAAGGTTCGTGGGGTGAATTTGTTCTAACAAATATTTTAGATGGTGCTGGATTAAGAGAAGGTCATGAATATGAAACTCAAAAAGCTTTTACAGATGAAAATGGAAATCTTCAAAAACCAGATGTTATTGTTCGCATGCCTGGTAATAGAGATATAGTAATTGACTCTAAGGTTCCCTTAAGTGCATGGCATGATTTTTCTAATTCTAATGATGATAATCAAAAAAAAATTTTTTTAAAAAAATTTTTAGAGTCAATTAAAAACTTTGTTAGAGACTTAGGCAAAGATGATTATGCCTCTTTATATCAAATAAATTCTATCGACTCTGTATTAATGTTTATTCCTGTCGAACCAGCTTTGTTGACATTGTATAATGAGGCAGGGGATTTAATAGAAAAAGCTTGGCAAAAAAAAATTATAATTGTTGGACCTTCGACTTTACCTTTTCTATTAAAAGCTGTTGAAAATATGTGGCGTATTGATAAGCAATCTAAAACTATTAAAGATATAGCAGCTACAGCAAGTGAAATTTATGATAAGGCAGTTAACGTGTATGACTCTTTTAATACAGTTAACCAATCTTTAGATAAAGCTAGATTAAAAATGGATGAAGCTAAATCTCGTCTTCAGGATGGACCAGGCAGTTTAACAAAAAAAGTTGAGAAGATGAAAAAACTTGGAAGATTAAATACAAAAAAACAGTTGCCAGAAGATTCTGGTAATGCAATAGATTGAATTAAATATGCCAAGTTTTGATATTGTAAGTAGAGTAGATTTTCAAGAGATTGATAATGCTATTGCCAATGCTCTTAGGGAAATAACTAACCGCTATGATTTTAAAGGCTCTAATACGACTCTTGAGAGAAGTGAAAAAGTAATCACTATAGTTACTGATGATGATTTAAAATTATCTCAAGTAAATGATATTTTAATATCGCATTTTGTCAGAAGAAAATTAGATCCATTAGCATTAGGAAAAAAAGATAAGGAAAAAGCTGGTGGTGATAGAATTAGACAAACCATATCTTTAGTTGAAGGCATTGAGCAAGATGTTGCCAAAAAAATAACTTCAGAAATTAAAAGTTCAAAAATGAAAGTTCAAGCTAAAATAAATGGAAATGAGCTTAGAATTGATGGAAAAAAAAGAGATGATTTACAATCAGCTATGCAATTGATTGAAGATTTACAGGTTGGAATACCAGTTCAGTTTATAAATTTTAGAGATTAATTGTTGTGATAACATGGGAGTTAATCTTAGCCTTAGCAGTATATAATTTTATTATGTATGCCACCCCAGGTCCTAATAATAGTATCCTGACAACTTCTGGAATTAAATTTGGTTTTACTAGGTCAATTCCAAATATATTTGGAATACCTACAGGTCATGGATTGCAGTTAGCTTTAGTGTGTTTTGGCCTAGGAACATTATTTATAAAATACCCAATTCTTTTTGATATTCTGCGATATGTAGGTTCTGCTTACATACTGTATCTAGCTTATAAAATGTTTGGCTCCCTTAATATTGGGAAAACAGAAGACAGATCTCGTCCATTAAAATATTATGAAGCTATTCTTTTTCAATTTGTTAACCCTAAGGCTTGGGTAATTTGTTCAACAGCAGTAACTTTGTATTATCCAAAAAATGAAAATATTATTATCGGGACTCTATTCATGGTCATCATGTCGACTGTAGTTAATATCCCTTCAATTAGTATATGGGCTTACGGTGGGAGTGTTATTAGAAATTATTTGAGTAATCAAAGATTAAAAAAACTTATTGAGTCAATATTGGCAATACTTCTAATTGCTACAGCGGTTTCAGTATTTTTTTATAATCCTTAAGGAATTGGTATTTCATTAAAATCACCAATAATATTATAACCTTTTATAACAGCAGGCCTTTTAGATATATTAATATACCAACGAAGCACGTTGGGATATTTTTTTAAATTTATTTGATGTCTTTCAAATCTAGCAACCCATGGCCAAACCGCAATATCTGCGATTGAATAATCATTAGAAATATAATTATTTTTAGATAACTGTGCTTCTAAAATTTCATAAACATTGTTAACATAACCTTTGGATTTTTCCTCAGCAAATTTACTTTTATCTCTATGATAAAAAAGATATTGATGAGCTTGACCAAGCATTGGACCAACATATGCCATTTGAAAGAATAACCATTGAACTACATTCCAATAATCTTTTTGATTTAAAAATTTATTATATTTTTTAGCGAGGTAAAGAAGGATAGCACCTGACTCAAAAATGGTTTGGTTGCTCTCTTTATCAACAATTACTGGAATTTTATTTGTCGGTGAGATTTTTGAAAATTCAGGTGAAAATTGTTCTTTTTTATCTAAACTGACAAGTATGGGATTATAATCTATTCCTAATTCTTCAAGCAATATGGTGATTTTTCGACCATTTGGTGTGGAAGAGGAATATAAATCTATCATTTTTTAGAATTCAGTAATTTTACAACTATATACAATATGTGGAATACTTGACAGATAATATAATTAAGCTTGCATGGAGTGATAAAGTTTCATTTGAAAAAATTGAACGACTACATGGTAAAAGTGAATCTGAAGTGATTAAAATAATGAGAAAAAACCTAAAGCCTAAATCATTCAAACTTTGGAGAGAAAGAGTAAGTGGTAGAACAAGAAAACATGAAAAAAAAAGATCTCTTTCATCTAAACCTTTCAAGGCAGAAAATTATGTATAAAATAATTATTACCTTTATTTTTTTTATAATTATTCCTCTCCAAGTACTTGCAGATCAAAACGATGACAGGCTTAACTATTTATTTGATAAACTTGTAATTGAAGAAGATGAGCAGGCAATAAATAAAATAACTAATCAGATATGGAAAATTTGGCATGAAATTGAAGATCCAAAAATGACTAGAACATTTGAGACTGGCATTCAAATGATGAATTTAGGTTATTATAAAAGATCAATTGATTATTTTGATGAAGTAATCTCGACAAATCCTAATTTTGCAGAAGCTTGGAATAAAAGAGCCACTGCCTATTTCATGATGGGTAATTTTGACTTATCAATGAAAGATATAAGTCAGACATTACAATTAGAGCCTAGACATTTTGGTGCATTAGACGGGATGAGCCTAATCTTTATTCATACGAATCAGCCTGAAAAAGCAATAGAAATTTATGATAAAATGCTTCAAATATTTCCATACAGTATTGGAACGAAGTTAAAAAAAGAAAAAATGTTATCTTTATCAACTAAATCTACTTAAGCATTAAATAGCAATATTAATATTGATAAAGTAAAGAAACTCACAAAAGTACTTAAAACGATATTTGATGAAATTAAATCTTTTTGAGCACCATACCTGAAAGCAAAATAATATGCTTGGGATCCTGTTGGTAATGCAGACGCTAAAGTAACGGTGATAACTAATAAGTCTTCTAGGTTAAAAATATATTTTGATATTATAAAAGCTATTAATGGATGAATAAAATTTTTTAAAAAAGTAAAAATGATTGATTTCTTAAATGACAATAACCAGTTAAATTTGGTTAATGAAAACCCCAAGGATATGAGAACACATGGCAAGGCAAATGTAGAAATATTATTTAAAATATTCATCATTAATGGTGGTCGTGTTATTTTAGTATAATTAAGAACTATTCCAATAAAAATACCTACAAGAACAATATTTTTAAATATTCCAGTTATTGTTGATATAATCTTTTTATTAAGCTCTAGACTTCTGTTTCTATAAGACTCTATGATTATTGTCGTATAAGTAAAATGAACTAATCCGTGAAACAAAACTAAAATCATATATGGCATAACATTGAATTTACCTAAAAGAGAGTGCATTAATGGGATTCCAAGAGCAACTGAATTACCAAAACAAGAGGAAAGACCAAGAAGTGCGTTATCATCAGTTTTATTTTGTAATAAAAGTTTAGAAACATGAAAACCAATTAAAAAAACCAATATACCTCCACCAAAGAAAGATATTAGTAATAATAATGTATTGATTTGGGGAAATTCAATTTGCCAAAAATAAGTTATTAGCGCTAAAGGTAGTAAAATATTAAAGCTCAAATAGTCAAATTTATTAGAAATTTTTTCAGATAAGTTTAAAAATTTTTTAATTATAAAGCCTATTATTACGTAACCAAATACTGAAAAAATAACATAAATTAGACTATTCATTTGCTAATAAAATTTAAAATATTATCAAAATTATTATCTAAAATTTGATTAAAGTCATTAAGATTAAATTTTACATCTAGTATTTTATCAGTGGATAAAATAAAAATTTCAGGATTATTTGTATTACCAAATATTTTAATCTCAAATATTTTTTCATTTTCCATTTTGATAATTACCTTAAGATTGGCCTTTTGATTTTCTAAGTTCAATTCACCAGTTAAGATTAAAGCATATTCATTTTTTAGAGATTCAAAGTAATCAATAGTTATATGCTCTTGATCAATAATAATTTTGCTAGAGTAGAGTGACTTATCTTTTAAAAAATTAGATGATACATCTATAAATTGCTTGTAAGCCTTAGGAATATTTAATCTTTGAACAATTATATTAATAAACTGTAATGATTTTTCATCATCATCATTCATTTTAAATGAGAAATATCCTTCAGGAAATAATGTAAGTTTCAGTAAATTATTAAAATTATATTCATTTATTTCGCCTGATGTTGTTAACGTATCAAAAATTAATTTATCAATTATAATTCTTTTAGAATTAAAATTTAATTTGGGATTTGTAAAATTATAATATTTTTTAATACTTAGTTCTCCATCTTCAATAAGTATATTTCTTTCTTTATTTTCTAAATTAAAATTAACTAAAAGTGAAAGGTTTGGAACAACTTTTAATTGGTGTGGCTCTTGTAAAGAAATATTAACATTAAAATTTTTTTCTAAATTTTTTATATAAGAATTAATATAAACTCTATCAACAAGGTAAAAAATTAAAAAAAATATACAAATAATTATAAGAAATAATAATAATAATAATTTTTTTATCATTTATTTAATTTTTAATAGCAATGTATACTATTTCTATAATTTTAATTCATTATCTATAGAGGAGGCAAATATTTTATTCAAATCTTCAAGATTTATTTCTTTTGTTGAGCTAGGTTGCCATTGTGGATTGTGGTGTTTTTCAATTAAGACAGCTTCTATTCCTTCACCAAAATCATGACGATTAACCATTTTTTGACTTAATCTATATTCTATTTCCAAACATTCTTTTAGAGTTCTTTTTGATGAATTATTTATTAATAAAGTTGTTACTGCTAAACTCATTGGGCATTTACTTAGTAGTCTATTAAGTAAGTTATCTTGATCTTGTTTTGCTGTAATTTTTTTGAGAATTTCATAAATATCTCCAGTAAAATTTTTATTTATAAAATCTAATTTTTCCTCTGAAAATGATGAGGAATTTTCTATTTCATGACTGACTATTGATCCGTCTAAAATATATTGATTAATTAAAATCTCTAATTTATCTTCACGACAATAATGTGTTGCTAAACCAAAATTTAATAAATCTTTACATTGAATTAATTCACCAGTTAGGCCTAAATATTTACCAATATTATTTTCCATTCTTGATAGAAAAAAACTTCCACCAACATCTGGGAAAAAACCTATAGAAGTCTCAGGCATTGCAAATTTAGTGCTGTCAGTTGCAATTCTATAATCACCATAAATTGATAACCCTACACCACCTCCCATTACAACTCCTTTCCAAATTGATAAATAAGGCTTTGGAAAATTTTTAATTTGTAAATTAAGAGAATATTCTTTGGAAAAAAATTCACGTTTTAATTCTGAAAATGGACCTGAAAGATGAACACTTTTTACATCTCCACCTGCACAGAAATGATTTCCCTCACCGAGTAAGATAACTCTTTCAACTGCATTATCATCTTCCCATTCTTTTAATTTCTTTGAAAGCTGTATAGCCATATTTAAGTTAAGAGCATTCAGTGCTTTTGGTCTACTTAAGGTAATGACTCCGGTAGAATTTTTTACTTCAAACAATATTTCCATTTATTTTTTTTTGAATTTCAAAATTTTATCTGATAATCCAACTTCTTTTGCCTTAAGTCTGTTTATTTCATCACGTATTCTTGCAGCATCTTCAAATTCTAGTTTAGATGCAAACATATTCATTTTATCTTCAAGATGTTTTATATGTTTGCTAAGATCCTTCCCAACTAATTCTTTTGCGTTTTCAATTTCAACAGTTACATGATCTTGCTCAGCAGTATTTTCTAAAATTACTTCAATATTTTTTTTAATACTAATAGGTGTTATATTGTTTTCCTTATTATATTGGAGCTGTTTTTCTCTTCTTCTTTCTGTTTCATGTATTGCTGCTTTCATACTTTTTGTAACTGTATCTGCATACATTATTACCTTACTATCTACATTTCTTGCTGCTCTTCCAATTGTTTGAATTAAACTTGTTTTAGATCGAAGGTAACCTTCTTTATCAGCATCTAGTATCGCCATAAGTGCGCATTCTGGAATATCTAAACCTTCTCGCAAAAGATTTATACCAATTAAAATATCAAATACTCCTAACCGAAGATCTCTTATAATTTCTATTCGTTCAAGAGTATCAATATCAGAGTGAAGATATCTCACTTTTAAACCTTCTTCGTGCATATATTCGGTTAAGTCCTCTGACATTTTTTTTGTTAATGTCGTTATTATAGCTCTATATCCGTTTGATATTGTTAATTTACATTCATCAATTAAATTATCTATTTGATGCTTTGTTGTTCGTATTTCAATTGGTGGATCAATAAGTCCAGTAGGTCGGATAACTTGTTCAACAAAAACACCTCCTGTTTTTTCTAATTCATAATCACTAGGTGTTGCGCTAACAAATATTGTTTGAGGTCTCATAGCATCCCACTCTTCTCTTTTAAGTGGTCTGTTATCAAGACAGCTTGGTAATCTAAATCCATATTGTGATAAGGTTGATTTTCTTGAAAAATCACCTTTGTACATTCCTGATATTTGACTACATGTTATGTGGCTTTCATCAATAAATAAAAGTGAATCCTCAGGAATATATTCGTATAATGTAGGAGGAGGTTCACCAGGTTGTCTTCCTGATAAGTACCTTGAATAATTTTCAATACCACTACAACTGCCTGTTGTTTCTATCATTTCTAAATCAAATGTAGTTCGTTCATCTAAACGTTGGCGTTCTAATAATTTTTTTTCTTTTTCAAAAACATCAAGTTGCTTTTTTAAATCTTCTTTAATTTGTACTAATGCTTTTTTAATAGTAGGTTTTGGAGTAACGTAGTGAGAATTAGCAAATATACGTATTTGTTCAAGATCACCTAAATTTTCTCCAGTAAGAGGATCGATCTCGGATATTTTTTCGATATCATCTCCAAAAAATGAAATTTTCCAAGATCTATCTTCGTGATGTGATGGAAAAATTTCTAATATATCTCCTTTAGCTCGAAAACTACCTCGCTTAAAATCCATATCTCTTCGTTTGTAGAGAAGTTCTACCAATCTTCTAATAAGACTGTCCCTATTAATTGATTGATTTTTTTCAATAGTAAATGACATAGATGAATATGCTTCGACAGAACCAATTCCATAAATACATGACACTGACGCTACAATAATTGTATCTCTTCTCTCAACAAGTGATCTGGTGGCTGAGTGACGAAGCCTATCAATTTGTTCATTGATAGAAGACTCTTTTTCGATAAAAGTGTCACTTCTAGGCACATAAGCCTCTGGTGTGTAGTAGTCATAATAGCTTACAAAATATTCAACAGCATTATTGGGAAATAGAGTTTTCATTTCTCCATATAGTTGAGCTGCCAAAGTTTTATTTGGCGCCATAATAAGAGTGGGTCGTTGCATCTGTTCAATAACTTTCGCCATCGTAAATGTTTTACCTGAGCCAGTTACTCCAAGAAGAACTTGTTCATTTTCATTATCATTTAAGTTTTTAACTAGAGTTTTTATTGCTGCAGGTTGATCACCACTAGGTGTAAAATCACTTATAATTTTAAATTTTTCATTAGATTTTGCTAATTGATTAATAGTATTAGGTAAATTCATTTATGAGTTAATATACTCATTTAAATAGTTATATTTTTTTAAAAAACGACCTTCAGCAGTAATTGTGGAATTTAAAATTCGACCATCATCTTTTTCTAATATGTAAGGTATAACTTCATTCACTATTCCATTACCAAACTCAGTACTAGAGTCTCTAGGTAACTCAGAAGGTAGATTGTCTACTGCCATAATTGCTAAATTACCATCGGATTTTTCTGTTTCAGAAAATATTTCTGTATTAAGAAAAAAATTTGGTTCTTCAATCGTCGTAGATTTTATAGTTGTAGGTATAGACCCATCAACATCACAAGTTATATCACCAATAATTTTAAGTTTTGAAAATTTTTTCATTTGTTCTTTTGTAAAAATTTTTGGAGAACTTGGATCCCAATAATGAGCGCTAATGAAGAGGTTACTTACTTTTAAGTATTCATAGGCTTGTGACTCATATTCTCTTGGAGATTCAATAAAATGATTGAGCTCAAAAGGTTTTTTATTTTTGTGAATAACATAATCTTTAGTTTCAAGGTTGCAATATACAGGATATTCAAAATTTGATTTTAAAAACTCTTCATCTGATACTTGCTTTATATTGGTATATTTAAGAAGTTCTTGAACACCATTATTAACCCTTCCGTCACCTGTGACTAGAAGTTTAAAATTTGGAAAACGTACTTCAGATAAATTATTTTTAATTCTTTCATAATCATTGATCTTGTAAGCTCGAGCCAAAGGTTGGAAATTATTTTGTGATAAAAATAAATTCAAAGTATTATAACAGCCAACAATTCCTGCAAATCTTCCAAATCCTAGATATCTAGATCCATTTGCAGCACGAATATTCTCATAATCAATTAACTTGATTTTTTTACTTAAAATACTTTTTAATAATTCTTTTTTATCCATTCCAGGAGTACCTTGAGCGTTGGATAATGTTTCTTTATTTAATTTATATGTATGGGAAAAAAAAATATAATCTTTATTTGGAATAAGTCTTTTCACATCAACCTCTTTCACTCCAAATAACAAATCACAACTATTCAAATCTTCAGATATTTTTGCACCAAATTCTGAATACTCATTATTTTTAAAGGTACGATTATCACATGGTTGAACGATAATGTTTATATCAGGATATTTTTCAATAATAAGTGATACTTGGCTAGGTGCTATTGGAGCACGAGTTTCATCAGGTCTACTTTCTTTAAGAATTCCTATAGATTTTATTTTTTGTGTCATAAATTATTTTTTATAAAAATTTTATAGTCTTCAAAAATTTTAAAAAAATAATTTATTAGATTTTCATCGTGAGGTGCGGCCTGAACTCCACTTAGCATTTTATTTTCTACTATTAAATCGATTGCGCAAGACAAAGTAATTGATACTAGTTTACCCATTGCTGTATTTTCCCCAGATCCTTTTTCATCTAATGCATAAAAACTATTAAATACCTCCTTGTTATCTTTACGAGCTAATAATTTAACGAAAAGAACCACACGGTCTTGCTCATCTTGGAGATATGGGTGTTTTTTCCATAATTCTTCCCCTAAAATATCAATTTGTTTATTTAATTCTGGTGATTTATTATCAAGCATCTTAAAAATATCAGACCAAGCATTTTTCCATCCGTTTAATCTTAGAGTTCCTCTTACAAATTCTTTTGTTTTCCATTTTGAATCAAAGTTATACTCTGAAATATAGGGAGTAGAGTCTCTGTTTGGGTAGGCTTCATAAACTTCATTATTAACAGTGTATTTGCCAACATTTTTGTATGGTGTTTCAGTGACTTCAATAAAATCTCTAATGAATTTTGCATCATTATTTAATGCTTTAATAACCCCTACTGGAGACCAGCTAAATTTGTATCTAAAATCATTGGGTATCGCAGGAAAACCTCCACAGTAGGAATGATATGTTACATCTAAATTAGTTAGGTTCATATCTTTTAATTTTTTAACTAGTAAGTGAGAAAAGAAATGATCTATCCCTGGATCTAGACCAACCTCATTAACAAAAACTAAATTATTTTTTTTAGCATCACTATCTAAGCTTTGCATGTCAGGAGAAATATAACTACTAGTTGCAAAATGACATTTTTTTATTAGGCATAATTTTGCAATGTCTACGTGTTGATTAGCAGGTAATTGTGAAACAACTATATCTCCAGCTTTCAAAATTTGACTGAGAGATTCAATATCAAATTTTTTTGCTACAACATTTTGTTTATTTACATGATTAATGCTTTGCTCGGCTTTTTCTATAGTTCTATTCCAGATAGTTAAATAGTCATAGTTTTCAGCTAATCTTCGAATACCTGGGATAGATGATAGGCCAGTTCCTAACCAATGAATATGTTGCATAGTAATAATTTACTTTTATTTTAAAAAGATTACTACAATAAAAAGTAAATCAAAGCGGTAAAAATTGACAAGTTTAATAATTATTTTTTTAGTAACCGGAATTATATCAGGTTTTATGGCCGGCCTCTTAGGAGTAGGGGGAGGTATTATAATTGTTCCAATTAGTTATTTTGTGCTTCTATATTTAGATTACTCATCAGATTATGCTATGCATATTGCAATAGCATCTTCCTTGGGTGTAATATGCTTTACTTCAATTTCTTCAATACGTTCTCATATAAAGCTTCGAAATGTAAATTTTACTATACTAAGAAAATGGTCTCCAGGTATAGTTCTGGGTTCTGTACTAGGTTCTTACAGCGCTAGTCTAATTTCAGGTCAAATATTAGTTAATATTTTTATTTTATTAGCTTTTTTGATTGCATTAAATATGGCCTTTCAAAAAGATCCTATAATCATTTCCAAAGATCTACCTCAATTTAAACTGGTCAATTTAGTAATTAGTTTTCTCATCGGTTTTATGTCTGTATTAATAGGAATAGGAGGAGGAAGTTTTAGTGTTCCAACATTAACAATGTTTTCAAAAAAAATATATGAAGCGGTTGGTACATCTGCGGCTTTAGGTTTTTTCATAGCGTTCCCTGGTGCTCTTATCCTTATGTTATCAGTTTCTGACATAGATAATTTACCACCATTTTCTATTGGTTATCTAAATGTAGCTATTGTTCTATTAATATCTTCGACCAGTATATTTACTGCAAATTTAGGAGCAAAGGTGTCTGTGAATGTTAATAAAGTAACTTTAAGAAGAATATTCTCAATTTTTTTATTGTTTACATGCTTAAGTCTAATTATTGAACATTATATAATATAAATAATATGAATTTTATTGCTGACAGACTTAAAAGAATTAAACCTTCAATGACAGTTGGTATTAATGTTAAAGCAAATGCTCTAAGAGCAGAGGGTAAAGATGTTTTAGTTCTTGCTGCAGGAGAGCCTGATTTTGATACACCTTTAAATATTAGAAAAGCTGCAGTAACGGCAATGGAAGAAGGGCAAACAAGGTATGTGCCTGGCAAAGGAACCCCGGTATTACAAAAAGCAATACAATCAAAATTCTTAAAAGATAATAATCTCAACTACGATTTAGATGAAATTATTGTTGGCGTTGGAGGTAAACACATAATTTATAATGCGATGATGGCAACAATTAATCCTGAAGATGAAGTAATTATTCCTGCACCTTTTTGGGTAAGCTATCCTGATATAGTTTTATTAGCTGAGGGAAAGCCAATCATAGTACCTTGCCCTGAGGATCAAAATTTCAAGCTAACAGCTGATCAGTTAGAAAAAAGTATTAATAATAAAACAAAATGGTTAATGTTGAATAGCCCAAGTAATCCAACTGGTAGTCTTTATTCTAAACAAGAGCTTCAAAGGTTAGCAGATGTGTTATTAAGGTATCCGCAAGTTTTAATAATGTCAGATGATATTTACGAAAAAGTAATTTATGACGATTTAGAATTTTCAACTATAGCTTCTGTTGAGCCAAAACTTAAAGATAGATGTCTAACATTAAATGGAGTGTCTAAATCATACTGCATGACTGGTTGGAGATTAGGGTATTGTGGTGCACCAAAAGAAATTATTGCTGCTATGAATAAAATTCAATCTCAAAGCACTACCTCTACTTCTTCAATTTCTATGGCCGCTTCTGTAGAAGCATTGAATGGGTCTCAAGATTTCATTGATAAGCATAATCAGGCATTTGTTAGAAGAAGAGATCTTGTTGTAAATTTACTAAATCAAATTGATGGTTTAAGCTGTCTAACACCACAAGGGGCTTTTTATGTGTACCCCTCATGTGCTGGTGTAATAGGTAAGCAAACTCCAGAAGGAAAAAAAATCTCTAATGATGAAGATTTTATGAGTTATCTTTTAGAAAGTGAAGGTATAGCTGGTGTTCATGGGGCTGCTTTTGGTTTATCTCCTTATTTTAGATTATCTTATGCAACGAGTGATGAAATTTTAAAAGATGCTTGTGCAAGAATAAAAAGAGCTTGTGATCAACTTAAGTAAGGTTTTTATCTTCAATAATTTTTGCTATTCTCAATAAATTAGTTGTTCCAGCATTTCCAAACGGAACTCCTGCAGTGATGATTACGCTATCATCAGTTTTTACTAAATTTTTATTTTTTACTACACTGCATGCTATATTAACCATTTCAGTCGTATTAGCTGCGTCTTGAGTGGAATGACATGAATTTACTCCCCAAGCAATTTGCATTTTTCTCGCTGTTCTAATGTTTGGAGAAAGGCCAATTATTTGTACTGGCGCTCTTTCTCTTGCCATCCTCAAAGTAGTTTTTCCACTTACAGAAAATGTTATTATCGCTTTTGCACCAGCATTATTAGCAATAGAATAGGCAGCACTGGTAATTGCATCTGTATCATCAATTGTTTTTAAACTCTCATTATTTTCTATTTCTAAATTAAAATTATTTTTATCTTTCTCTACATTTTCAATGATACTATTCATTGTCGATACTGATTCAATCGGATAGTCACCAACTGCAGATTCACCTGATAACATAACAGCATCAGCTCCATCATATATTGCATTGGCAACGTCAGAAGCTTCAGCTCTTGTTGGGACTAAATTTGAAATCATACTCTCTAACATCTGTGTCGCTACAACTACTGGTTTGCCAAAATGCCGACATCTCTTAATAATATTCTTTTGAACTATTGGAACTCTTTCAGTTGGCATTTCTACACCAAGATCACCCCTTGCAATCATAATACCATCAGCAACTTTGATAATCTCATCAATATTTTTAACAGCAGATGGTTTTTCTATTTTAGCCATTATCATCGCCTTACCATCAACAATTTTCTTAAGCTTAATTATATCTTCAGCTTGTTGAACGAAAGAAAGAGCAACCCAATCAACATTCATTTCAAGAGCTTTTTGTAAATCTGCTTTATCCTTAGTTGTCATTGAGTCTATAGGAAGAATTACGTCAGGAATATTTACACCTTTGTTATTTGAAATAACTCCATCATTTAGAACCTCGGTGATTAATTGATCTTTATATTGTTCAATTACCTGAAGTCTTATTCTTCCATCATTTATTAATAGCGTACTGTTAGGCGTTAAATGATCATAAATTTCAGAATGAGGAAAATTTACTCGCTTATCATCACCTAATGCTGAATTTGTATCTAATATAAATTTTTGCCCTTTTTTTAGTGACTCTTCAGTATTCTTAAACTCTCCAACTCGCAGCTTTGGGCCTTGTAAATCTGCTAAAATACATGATGCATGATCATATTTTTCCTCTAAAGTTCTTATACTTTCTAAATTTTGACGGTGAGTTTCTACTGAGCCATGAGAAAAATTAAGTCTAAAAACATCACACCCAGCCTTAAAAAGACTTTCAATTAAATCACTTGAAGATGATGCAGGACCTAAGGTTGCTAAAATTTTAGCTTTTCTATTACGTTTCATTTATTTTATATAAGTTTATATATTTAATTTAACTAAATTTAAACTTAATTGAGTCATTATGAATAAAAAATTTGATAGAGAATTATTAGCAGATGTTGCTGAGAGATTAATAACACATTTACAAACAAGAACTGATGTTCAAAATATAGATTTAATGAACTTATCAGGGTTTTGTAGAAATTGCTTATCTAAATGGTATTTAGCGGCTGCTGAAAAAAAAAATATTTCCTTAGATTATAATCAATCAAGAGAATTGGTCTACGGCATGCCCTATGATGAATGGAAAAGCAAATATCAAAAGGAAGCCACAGAAAAACAAATAAAAGATTTTAATAATAAATAATATTAATAAAGATTTTCTAATTGATCTCTGTATTTATCTTTTACAGCAAAACGCCGAACTTTCATTGAAACAGTCATCATGCTATTTTCAATGGTAAATTCATGATCTATTAGTATAAATTTTCTAACCTGTTCAATTACAGATAAATTTTTATTTACCTTGTTTACAATTTCTTTCATTGTTTTAATAAAATCTTCATCCTTTACAATTGATTCAAATACTTGATCTTTAGAATGTTCTTTTGCCCAATTTATTGCAAAATCTTTATCAGGAACAATAACTGCAACAAGATAATTTTTATAATCACCGTATAGCATAGATTGAGCTATTTCTGGCTCTATATCAAGTTTTGCTTCTACTCTTGTAGGGGAAATATTGTCACCACCAGCATTCACTAAGATGTCTTTTTTTCTATCAGTAATTTTTAGGTAATCTTCATCATCAAATTCACCTATGTCTCCTGTGTGAACCCAGCCATTGATCAGAGTTTTAGATGTTGCATCTGGGTCATTCCAATAGCCATTCATGACGTTTTCTCCACTGACTAATATTTCCCCATCTTCAGCAATCTTTACTTTAACTCCATGAAAAAGCGGTCCAACAGTATCTAATTTAACTTTTTCTGGAGGATTGGCAGAAACAACTGGAGCAGTTTCCGTTTGACCATATCCTTGTAATAATGGCAATCCAAGAGCTGTTAAATACAGTCCTACTTCAAAGTTAAGAGCTGAGCCTCCTGAAATTAGAGCTTTTAATGATCCGCCAAATCTTTTATTTACCTTCCTTCTAACTAATTTATCAAGAATATTATTTGTCAAATTTTCAATAAAGCTTAATTTTTCACCATTATATTTTTTCTTACCTAATCTTAGAGTGGATGCAAAAAGAGTTTGGCTTAGTTTACCTTGATTTTTTAAACCTTGTGAAATTCTTGTATGTAACGAGTCATAAAATCTTGGTACAGCAGTCATAAAATGAGGACTAACTTCACCCATATTAACAACTAGCTTATCAATTCCTTCAGAATAGTAAACTTGAGCCCCAATACCTAAAGTAAAAAACTGTAAAGTATGCTCATATGAATGAGATAAAGGTAACCATGATAAAAATTTAATTTCATCCATATCTTCTAAAAGATTTTTTAATAATATTTGTGCACCTGTACAATTAGATAACATAGCGCCATGACTTAGCATCACACCTTTCGGATTTCCACCTGTTCCAGATGTGTAAATAATGCATGCAGTATCTGATCTTTTGATAGACATAATTTCATTATCAAAGTCATAATTTTTATAATCCTCAATCTCAATATTTTTCCATGCATCATCAGTATTTTTTTCAATAAGCTTGTGCCATTGAGAAATATTAACAGGATTATTATATGATTGACCATCTTCATTAATCTTTATAACATTCTTGCAGTCGCCAGAACTCTCGACAGCAGGTAAAGCTTTAAGACAAAGCTCATGAGATGATATGATCATGCATCTTGCACTAGAGTGATTGATGATATGACTATAATCTTCAGTTGTACTTGTAGTATAGACTGGGACAGTTATTGCTCCAATCGACATTATGGCTAAATCTGAAATTTGCCATTCAGGCCTATTCTCTGATAATATTATTACTCTATCACCCTTTAAAACACCTAAATCTATAAGTGATCTTGCTACAGACTTTACTGATAATTCAATATCTCCCCAAGACAATGACTCAAATTTATTATTATTTTTTTTCCATAAATAAGGTTTGTCTTTCATCTCTTTTGATTTTTCGAAAAACATGCTGACAATGTTATTATAATTATCGAAATTGATAGACATTTGACTTTACCTCCCTACAAACACTATTATTAATACCTATATTGATTTCATACTATGAATATAAAAAATAATCAAACTAATGCATCAAAAAAGCTTGGAAAATTGCCTATCTGGAGCCTTAAAGATTTATACCTTTCTCAAAATGATAAGAGCTTATCTAGAGATCTAAACAACATTAAGAATGGTACTCTTAAGTTTGAAAAAAAATATTTAAATAAAGTTAAGAGCTTATCAGCTGAAAATCTGTACACAGCCATTATTCATCTAGAGCAAATTGATGTATTGATGGATAAAGTTTTATCTTATGCGCATTTGTTAGTCGCTGAAGATGGTAATAATGAA
>ENA-ORDR01000583-ORDR01000583.1-marine-metagenome-genome-assembly--contig:-NODE-583-length-18571-cov-4.447388_pt1 | contig 18571 bp, 18 predicted proteins | sample MGYA00240993_ERZ508538 | MGnify/ENA primary metagenome ERZ508538 (study PRJEB26207, sample SAMN05421999) | marine metagenome | isolation source: Monterey Bay, California, USA | place: USA:Monterey Bay... | reverse complement strand
ACAGTCATAGAAAATATCAAAATAGCTCGAGCTAAATTTAACCTCATCATTCCAGCTAAAGCCAAGCCATTTAATATCTTGTTTTATAGAATTAACATACTCAATATCTTCTTTTGAAGGATTTGTATCATCAAATCTTAAATTGCAATAGCCACCATAATCCAAAGCTGTTCCAAAATTAAGGCATATTGACTTTGCATGACCAATATGGAGATAGCCATTAGGCTCTGGAGGGAATCGAGTAATAACAGTTTTGTGCTTGCCTTCTAGGAGGTCCTTTTCTATCATATTGCGTATAAAATTGGTCTGCTTTGGAGGGCTCTGCTTATAGTCCATTAGTATGAATATTGATGATAATTTAAGGTATTCAAATTATATCATTAAAAGTCTAATTTAATATGGGGCACGAATAAAGTGAATGACGTTGTAAAATGGTTTTTATGAAAATAGCTATAGTAAAACTTTCTGCATTAGGAGATATTGTTCATGCAATGGTTGTATTGCAGTTTATTAAGAAATTTAATAAAGAAATTTCAATTGATTGGATTGTTGATGAGAGTTATAAGGATTTATTAGAGTTTCATCCAGATATAAATAAAGTACATTTTCTAAATTTAAAGCAAGCTAAAAATGAAAAGTCAATACCTATTCTAATAAAAGAATTGAAAAAAATTCGTAAGCTCACACCATATGACATAGTTGTTGATATGCAAGGGTTACTTAAGTCTGCGGTAGTTTCACGAATCATTCCATCAAAAGTAACCATAGGTTTTGATAAAGCTTCATTAAGGGAAAGAGTGGCCTCAACCCTCTATAATAAAAAATTTAAGTATAGTTATTCCAAAAATATAATTGAGCGTAATTTTGAACTTATAAAATTCGCTTTAGAAATGCCAATTCAAAAAGAAGATATAAAACATAAGCTCCCCTTTTTGTATGCCCACAAACAAGATGAAATAGCAATTTTATCAAACACAAAAAAAAATGTTATTTTGATACCAGGTGCATCCCATATTGCAAAGCGATACTCTCCTGAAAATTTTTCTAAATTGACAAAGTTACTTGATGTTAATTATTTGGTTATTTGGGGTGACGATAAAGAAAAAATCATCGCAGAACAAATTAAAAAACTCTCACCTGAAGTCAATATTTGTAACAAAATGACTTTAAGCTCATTAATATCAGTTTTCTGCCAAGTTGACCTTGTGATAGGTCCTGATACTGGGCCAACGCATATCGCTTGGGCTCTTAACGTGCCATCCATAACACTATTTGGCCCAACTCCAGGACATCGAAATGCCTATATAACAAAAATTAATAAAATTATAGAGTCCAACTCAAAAGTAGACCCTTATAGAATAAATAAAAAAGATTATTCAATAAGGGATATTGATGTTCAGGAAATTCTACATAAAGCAAGGGGATTACTATTTTGAATTTGGTAGATAATCTAATCGGAAACAACACTTATCGATTCATGTATTGAATCAAGAAAGTATTTTGCCTTGGACCTGGATTCATCAATTTTATGACCACTTCTAACTAAGATTGTATTAAAAATTCCAGAGCTATTGGCAGCAGAAATATCATCCTCTTTATCACCAATTAACCACGAATTACTCATATCAATAGCGTGTTTTTTTTGAGCTTTTAAAAGCATCCCAGGTTTTGGCTTTCTGCACAGACAATTATCTTCAGGAGAGTGAGGACAGTAGAAAGTATCAAGAATATTTATATTATGTAAGCTGAATTGGTGAATCATCCAATCATTGACATTCTTGAAATCTGTCTCAGTATAGTATCCTCGAGCAATTCCAGATTGATTGGTGATAATAATGATTTTGTAATTAAGGTTAGATAAGTAAAGACAAGCATCAAACACTCCATCAATAAATTCAAAATCATCTTTTTTATATAAATAGTTCTTATCTTTGTTGATAACGCCATCCCGATCAAGAAAAATAGTTTTTATAGGCATAAATTAAGGTGAGTATAATCTCATATATTATTATTAAATATTCTAAAGGATTTTAATGTTAGGAAGATTTGATTTAGAGAAAACCTATAAATATTTATTGATATCGCTTGCATTTTTGATGCCTTTGACGGTCGCTGGAGCTAATACAATTATTGTAATCATTTGCCTATTGTGGCTTTTAAGTGGAAGTTATAGTATTAAATATGCGCAAATAACCAATAGTAAGTTAATGATCGCCTCGATTTTCTTCTTCTTTTTGCATGTTATTGGTTTAATCTGGACAGAAGATTTGAGTTGGGGATTTCATATGCTGCATAAGATGTGGTATTTTTTATTACTACTTCCAGTTCTTTTTTCTATTGTGAAAAAAGAATATATATGGCCAATTATTTATGCATTCTTAGTTGCCATTGCAATTACTGAAGTAATTTCCTATTTAATTTGGTTTGAAATAATAAAGCCATTTAAAAGTGCTATAGTTTCAAATCCGACACCCTTTATGAGCCATATTTCATATAACCCTATTTTGGCTTTTGCCATATATATAGTTGCTCATGAAATATTTTTTAACAAAAATTTAAGTAAGTTGATTTTTTATTTTTATAGTTTTTTTGCAATTTCTATGACTCTTAATATGTTTATAACTGGAGGTCGTGCAGGGCAGGTAATGTTTTTCGCTGCTATTTCTGTTTTAATATTTCAGTTTTTTAATGCTGAAAAAATTAAATCACTACTAATTATTTGTATAACTATTCCTACACTATTTTTTTCTGCTTATCTAATTAGTGATCTTTTTAAAGATAGAGTTGATTCAGCAATTGAAGACATAATTAGATATGAAGGAGTTAATCTTGATGAGGAAAATTGGAGTGAAAAAAATACTATTTATGCGATGGCAAATATTAATACTCCAGTTGGAGAGAGAATCAGTTATGCGCTTTATTCATGGAAGATTTTTAAAACCAGTCCAATATTTGGAGTTGGTACTGGAGATTTTCCAAAGGAATATAAAAAACTGAATGAAATCTATAGTCCAAAAATGGTAACAACTACTCATCCTCATAATATGTATTCCCTGGTTGGAGTTCAGCTTGGTATTGTGGGTTTGTTAAGTCTTATGTCTATTTTCTATTTTCAAATAGTGCAATCATTTAAATCTTCAAATAGATTTATAAGAGATGTTGGCATTACTCTTCCTCTAATGTATATTCTCATTATGCTAAGTGATTCATACTTATTGGGTCATTACACAACATTGATGTTTGTATTATTAAGTTCTTTTTTGTATAAAGATTTTGAAAAAAATTAATAAAATCCTGATTATTATCCAAAGAGCAAATGGCGATGTTCTTTTAAGTCATTCTCTAATTACTGCACTATTTAAGAATTTCAATCAACCTCAGATTGATTTGCTAGTTAATGATGATACTATTGCAATAGCTAAGTTATTACCTAATATCAACTTCATCCATACTTTCTCATACAAAGATAAAAGAGAAAAGCACTGGAGGCAAGAAAAAAAAATAATTCAAAAAATTTTTAGACAATATGATTTGAGTATTAATTTAACTGCCAGTGATAGAAGTGTAATTTATTCGATTTTGGCAGGTAAAAAATCAATTAGTGCAATTGAAAAAAAACCCCAAAAATCATGGTGGAAGAAAATCTTTTTAACCTATTTTTATTATTTTGATACTGACAAACATATTCTTTTAAATAATATAGAGCCCTTAAGCTTTCTAAATATTAATCAAGAATTAAATAATAATTTTCCAGAAGTTTCTGAACAAGCAATAAATAAAGTTAAGAGATTATTAGAAATAAAAAAAATTAATAAATTTATAATTTTTCATCCATCTGCACAATATGATTTTAAAATCTATCCTAAACATCTTAGAGATAAGCTATTGATTGAGCTTAATACTTTAGAGATACCTATTGTTATCACTGGAAGTAAAAATAAACTTGACCTAGAACTAAAGAAAGAATTACCTAAATTAAGAAATCTTTATGATTTTATTGGTTTACTAACTCTTGAGGAATATTTTGCATTGAGTCAGTTTTCTTTATCATATATTGGTATGGATACTTTGAATATGCATATTGCAGCAGTTCAAAACAAACAAATTTTTGCAATTTTTGGCCCAACGAATTTAAGGATGTGGTCTCCATGGTCAAATGATCATATGATGGCAGCTTCAGAAAATCGACCTTTGCAAACATATGGGAAAATTACGATTTTTCAGTCTTCACTGCCATGTGTTGCTTGTGGCAAAGCTGGCTGTACTGATAATAATCAAAGAAGTGAATGCCTTTATACAATTGACCCAGTAAAAATATTTAAACATATAGAAAAATACTTCAGTAATGCTTGACTTTCACAGAACATATACGTTTCCATTTAAGTACAGTATTCCGAATTATATTTCAATACATTTGCAAAAAGTTAAGCTTTACAGTCGGGCTTTAAAATTTTTAAGAAGGTATCTTTATTTAATTTTTTTAAGGCAGAAAAATCTTGAAATATCCAGAATACTTCCTTCACACAATAAAATATTGTGGATTAACGTTTCTGCCCCAAGTCTTGGCGATAGTTTGATGGACTTATCAAGCCGAAGATTGCTTAGTGGAAAGACTATAGATTTATATACTGATGAAAAGAACTCTAATTTATATTTAAATGACAAATACTTCAATAAAGTATTTTCAAATTTTAATGATTTATCTACCTATGAGTATGATTTAGTTATATTGGACTCTTTTAGTTCAAGAACAATTAAGATAAAAGCCAAAATTGCCCCAAAGATTGTTTTTGTTGGCATGTTTGGATATTTTAACGGACCCGAAGTTAATCGAATTTTTTATAGTTTTCATCAAATGAACTATTTATTGGATTATCCAATGACAGAAGAAGAAATTATTGATAATACTCAAAATTCATTATCAATCTCTAGAAAAGATCAAGAAATAGTGAAAAATATTATCCCTCAGAATTACATTACTATTTCATTAGGAGGAGAATGGAAATATAAAACATACCAAAAATGGAGTGAAGTTATAAATCAATTATTATTAGATAATAAAAATATAAAGATAATCTTTGTAGGCTCAAAAAATGCACTAAGGACTTCAAAACAATTATTGAATATTTTTCCAGAAGATCAATTGTTAGACTTCACTTCGATATTGAGCTTTAATCAAACAGCAGAGGTAATTAGAAAGTCAGAGGTTTTTTTGTGTTGTGATGGAGGATTAATGCATGCTGCAACTGCTTTAGATTCAAAGATTGTTTCGCTTTTTGCCAGACTAACTCCAGAAATGTTATTACCAAAAAACACAAATCTCTATAGTTTGTATGATCAAGAAAATGTCAATAATATAAGGCCTAGTAAAGTCATATCAAAGTATTATGAAGCAATCAATTCCGCTGATAATCATCTTTAAGCCTAATAATATCATCTTCTCCAAGATAATTGCCTGTTTGTACCTCAATTATTTCTAGTGGATAACTTTCAATATTTTCAAGTCTATGAATTTCACCCTTAGGGATGTATGTAGATTGATTTTTCTCTAAATTATAAATTTTTTTACCACAAGTTATTTTAGCGACGCCACTAACAACAACCCAGTGCTCTGCTCTATGTAAATGTTTTTGAAGAGATAACTTTGCTCCAGGATTTACTAGAATGCGTTTGACCTGAAAGTTGTAACCAGTATCAATTGAATCATAATAGCCCCATGGTTTATAAACCTTGCGATGATTTTCAATTTCAGTGCGCTTATTCTTCTTTAGCTTCTTTACAATATTTTTAATACTTAAAGAATTATCTCTAGTTGTTACTAGGAGCGCATCCTGAGTATCTATAACTATTAAATCTGCAATATTTGATGCCGCAACAAGTCGACTTGTACTATAAAGATATGAGTTTTTAACTTGATCTAGAGTTACATCGCCTTCTACGACATTACCTAAACTATCTTTGATCTTTGAATCCATTAAAGCATCCCAAGACCCAACATCACTCCAGCCTGCATCTAATGGAACTACCTTGGCCTTATTAGTTTTCTCCATCACAGCATAATCAATTGATTGGTTTGGAGATTTACAAAATTCTTTTTTATCAATACGTATAAATTCTAAATCTTTAAATTCATTGCTCAAAGATTTTTTACAACTAGTTAGAATTTCTGGCTCAAATTTATTTAATTCACTAAGATAAATAGATGCATTAAACATGAACATGCCACTGTTCCATAGATAATTACCTGAATTCAAAAAATTAATAGCATTTTTTTTATTAGGTTTTTCAACAAAAGACTTAATATCAAAATACTCAGCTTTATCTTTTTTTTCTATTTCAATATAACCATATCCAGTTTCAGCACTCTTAGGAATAATACCAAATGTTACTAGTTTGTTATTCTCAGCTAGTTTATGAGCAATTTTAATTGCATCATGGAACGCACTTTTGTTTTCAATTTTATGATCCGCAGCTAAAACAATTAATATTGGATTTTCAAAGTCATTTAATACTTTGATTGCAGCCAAAGCAATTGCAGGCGCTGTATTTCTACCTATTGGTTCTAAAATAATACTATTTAGAGTCACATTTATTTCTCTAGCTTGCTCTGCTACCAGAAATCGATGATCTTCATTACAAATAACTATTGGATCAAGCGCTTCTTTTGGGAGTCTTGTCAGAGTATCTTGAAAAAGAGATGTTTCATTTACAAGACTTATAAATTGTTTTGGATGAATTTTTCTAGATAGTGGCCAAAGTCTTGTTCCACTTCCACCAGCTAAAATAATTGGAATGATCATTGATTTTATTTTTTGAGAATAGGTTTTGTTGATGGTGGCTTCCAGTTTGACTGTTTTTCAGTTAATTTAATGTAACGATAAAAAGTTCCCTCAAAATTACCAAAAGCTATGACTAATCCAGCGCCACCATCTAAAAAACCAAGCTTAAAAAAGTAGTGCTTGATAAAAGACCATAATGCATGAATGAATGCAATATATACACTGCCTTTTTTTCCAACATCATTAAGTTTTATAGCTCCAAGAGTAGAATAGCGATTAGCTTTATTAATAATTTCTTCAGTATTTTTAAATGGAAATTGCCATATTGAGTTCTGAATAACTCCAATTGCTTTATTGCTATGATTTATATAGCCTTCATGGACTGGCTCCAAACTATAGCTCATCTTTTTTGCTCTAAATAGTTGAGGTTGCCTATAGTTTGGATACCATCCTGAGTACTTAATCCATTTACCCATAAAATAATTTTGACGAGGTATTTGGTAGATATCAAGAGGTGCATTAATTATTAATGATAATATTTCGTCTCTAACTTGCTCTGTACACCTTTCATCTGAGTCAATACTTAGGATCCACTCATTACTGCAATATGAAACAGCCTGATTTCTTAAGTCACCATAACCATTGAAAGGAATATGAACTACTTTTGCGCCTAAACTTTCTGCAATTTCAGTCGTACCATCATCACTATTGGAGTCAGCAACAATAATTTCATCAACCCATAAAACACTATTAATACAATCTCTAATTTTTTCTACTTCATTATAGGCAATAATATATGCGGAAATTTTCACAGCCAGCCTCGCTAACTTGGTAATGTGGTTAAATGTTACCCAATAATATATTATTTATTTAACAATTCAATGCTAATAAGCCTTATTATCACTACCTACAATCGGCCTGATGCATTATTATTAGTTCTTAAGAGTGTAGAAATTCAAAGTGTAAGCCCCTTAGAAGTAATTATTGCAGATGATGGAAGTGATGAAAAAACAATGGAACTTATAAATAATTATTCAGTCCAATCCAATCTAACAATAATTCACTCTTTTCAAAATGACAAGGGTTTTAGAGCTTCAAAATCTAGAAATAAAGCCATTGCAAGGTCAAATGGAGATTATATTATTTTAATAGATGGAGACATGATCTTACACCCTGAATTTATCAGGGATCATGCGATTAATTCAGAACTTGGCTGTTTTGTGCAAGGTGGAAGAGTGTTGTTGTCGCATTCGAAGACTAGTAAAATGATAGAGAATCAAAAAATAAATTTAAGTTTCATGGATTTTGGACTTAAAAATCGAAAAAACTCAATTCATTCGAGTCTCTTATCAAGATATTTGTCAATTAAGAAAAATTATTTAAAAGGAATTAAAACTTGTAATCTAGCCTTTTTTAAAAAAGATTGTATTGCTATTAATGGCTTTAATAACGATTTTGAAGGTTGGGGAAGAGAAGATAGTGAGTTTTCATTGAGGTTAATGAATTCAGGTATTGAGAGAAAAACATTAAAGTTTAATGCAATACAGTTCCATCTATGGCATCATGAAAGTAGTAAAAATTCTTTAAAGATAAATGATGAAATAATGCAAAAAACTATTAACAAGAATCTTAGCTGGTGTGAAAATGGTATTAATAATTATTTATGAATTTCTATTCTCAATTCTGACTTCAAAGTCAACTTATTACTATAAACAGGTAGACTCAAAATAAGGAAATAATTCTTAATGATAGTCCAAAGTTTTTAATGTTAAGACATAGTAACCAAAATCTAACTTTAATTGAGTAGTTTTTATGTTTCTTGAAATTATTTTTAAGATCAATTGATGTAAAAAGAATTGCTGGTATAACATCTCAATTATTTTCAATATGTTTAAAAAAAAGAATATTCAAATCTAAATTAAATGAAAAATAAAAAATTCATTAAAGCTTATTTATTAAGATTATTCACTAAAAAGAATCAATCTACTTTTAGAGTAACTGACTCAAAAAAAGTTTTAATTTTAAAATATGATCGGATTGGTGACATGATTGTTACCACTCCAATTTTTAGAGAGCTAAAAAAATCCTATCCAGGAATAAGTATTTCAGTTTTAGCAAGTAATTTGAATAAGGACGTAATTAAATATAATCCTTATGTAGAAAAAATATATACAAACTATAAAAACAACTTTTTTTTTGATTTTGCAAAGTTACTTATCCTTAGGTGGAAGAAGTTTGATGTGTGTATTGAGCTAGAGCATTCAGTAATACCACATGCAATTTTTAGGTTAAAAATTATAAATCCAAAAAAAATTATTTCTATTCATAAAGATGGTAGATATGGAGTTAAGGGCAATGAATTGGAGATATATGATTTTTTAACAAAAAAAGAAATTGGAAAGCATTTTGGTGAGATTTGGTTAAATACGCTAAGTTTTTTCGATATTAAAAATTCTTCAAATAAATACGATATCTTTTTAAGTAGTATTGAGGAAAATAGAGCTAAAACCTTTTCTAAATCAATTAAGTCTAAAATAAAAATAGGTATAAATTTAGAGGGCTCATTCAAAGAGAAGCAGATTCGACCAGATGACTTAGAGAAAATTTGTTTAAGCATCAAACAAAAATTTCAAGAAATAACTATAGTTATTCTCTCCCATCCAAATAGAAGAGAGAAGACTAAAAAGATGATTTCTCAAATGGATCTAGAGGATGTTATGATATCTTATGATACAAAAAATATTCTTGAATTGGCTGCTTTAATTAATGAACTAGATTTTATAATCTCACCTGACACTTCTATAGTGCATATTGCTTCTGCTTTTAATAAACCTATTTTATCAATACATGAAAACAATCAACTTAGCTATTCACAATGGAAGCCATTATCTTCAATAAGTAAGACTGTTTTCTCTCAAAGTAAATATGGAATTATTGATTATAAAGTTGATGAGGTTATAGATCTTAGCTTTGAGATAATTAAGGAAATAAAGGAAAAAATATGAGAATAGTCGGGACAAAATATTGTGGACATGACAGCGCTCTATGCCTAATAGATACTAGTGAAAAAAGTATATTTGCAATGAGCACTGAAAGAGTGACTCGAATTAAGCATGACCAGCTTGATATAACTCCCATACTGGAGAAATATAAGTTTTCCAGGATTAATTATGTTGCTCACTCATATAGCGATTTTGCAGACAAGGCTCAGGATGGTGAATTAAGGGAGAAGATGATCTACAATAAAGAGATTGAAAAAGCATTAAGAATCATAATTAATCCTAGTTATATTAAGGATTTAAATATAAATAGAATTACAAAAAATAAAGCTATTTTTAAAGCTTTATTTACAAATTTTACTGCAGTTAAAAGTTACTATTATTCAAAATTTAAAAGAGCATTAGTAAAAGAGACGCCAGAAAGTAATAAAAATGCTTTTATTCAATATATTAAAATCAATTTCAAAAAATTTGGACTAAATCCAAAAAAAATCTTGTTTTATGAGCATCATCTATGCCATGCGATTCCATCTTATTTTCTTTCGCCTTTTAATGGTAAAAAAGCAATTGCTATGACAATAGATGGCCAGGGAGATGGCTTTTTTAGTAAAGTTTATGTTTTTGAAAATACTAAGGATTATAAATTAGTTGGCGAATCTGCTGCTAAATTTATAGGAGGAGGAGATAGATTCTTATCTATTGGACGTATTTATAATTTATTCACACAAGCAATGGATCTAAGACCCAATAGTGATGAGGGTAAAGTTGAGGCATTAGCTGCCTATGGAGTTGCTGATAAAGAATTACTTTCTCTTTTAATGAATGCGACATATGTTAATAAAGATTCATTGAGTATTGGGTTTAATATAAATAAAATTAAATACTTTTATGACATTGATTGGCTTAAAGAACAAAGAAAAAAAATAGGAAACGAAAGTTTTTGTGCCACAGTGCAAAGCTATCTTGAAGATACTATTGTTGAATACTTAAATGCAGTTTATAAAAAATATCCTATAAATAATTTATGCCTTTCAGGCGGAGTGGCTGCTAATATTATTATGAGTCTTAAAATTTATGAAAAAACTAGTTTTAAGAATATTTATGTGCTTCCTCCAATGGGAGATGAAGGATTAGCTATTGGAAGTGCAATATTAACTGCAATTGACTTTGAACAAGATGTAAGTTGGCTAAGAAGTTTTAAAATGCCGTATTTTGGAGATTCTTATTCTCGTAACGAGGTTAAGTTAGCTCTTCAGCAATTTAATAATATAAGCTTTGAAGATATAGGAAAAAACTGGCCTGAAAAAGCTGCAAAATCAGTTTCAGAAGGTAAAATCTGTTCTCTCTTTCATGGAAGAATGGAGTTTGGCCCCAGAGCTTTAGGAAATAGATCCATTGTGGCAGACCCCAGCCGTGAAGGTATCCGTCAAAGAATTAATTCAACAGTTAAAAGACGCCCAAATTATCAACCATTTTGTCCTTCAATTCTTGAAGAAGAAAGATTAAGGCTTTTTAAGGATAGCTTTTCGCATAAACACATGGCAATAGCATTTAGAATGAGAGAGGAATATATTCCAGATTTACCCTGTGCAGTTCATGTTGATGGGACTGCTAGGCCGCAGTTTGTTGAAGAAGAAGATAATCCAAGTTATTATAGATATTTAAAAGCTTTAAAAGAATTGACAGGTTATGGTGTCAGCTTAAATACCTCTTTTAATTTACATGGAAGGACTATAGTCCGAACACCTCACGATGCTGTTGTTGATTTTATTGATTGCAATATAGATGAGCTTTATATTGAGGGATTTAGAGTAAAAAGGCAATGATATGAGTAGTAAAAAACTAAAGTATTTAATAAAATCACAATCTTTTGAGTTTGCAAAAAATATTGAAGATAAAAGTTACCGAATAAGCTCACTAAATTGGAATAACATTAAGGTTCGCTATAGAACAGGCTCTAGTGACATGGTTTTGATTTATGAAATACTATTAAAATCAAAGTATAAAAGAGAATATTATTTTCCTGAAGGCCTAAAGCCTATGGTTATTTTTGATATTGGAGGTAATATTGGAATAACTGCTATATATTTAGCAAGCCTTTTTCCTAATGCGATGATTTATACATTTGAACCATTGAAGGAAAATTTTGAAATACTGAAATTAAATGCCTCACAATTTAAAAATATTAAAGTTTTTAATGTCGGTCTGGGCGCTGAAAATGGAAGTTTTAAGGTTTATTTAAGCGATGATCATGAAAATTTTGGAGGAGCATCATTCTATTCTGAAGTTGAAGGGAGTTTGAGTAAATCCTTCTCAGAATGTGAGGTGAAAAATGTGAATGATGTTATTGATCATCTTGATATCAATTCAATAGATCTAATTAAGATTGATACTGAAGGTGCAGAATATGATATCTTGACTAGTATCAATCATAAATTTCTTAAAAAAACTTCTTGGATAACAGGTGAACTTCATGGAAATAGAGATTTTGAATTATTAAATTACCTTTCTAATATGGGCTTTTTAATAAGTTTAAATAAAAATATTGATAATAGGTTGTCTATTTTTAATGCCGGAACGCAAGAAAGTGTTTCTAAACTCAGCAGAAAAGAAAGGAAATTATTTTAGCCACAAAATATTAAGTGAATATGAAAGTTAGTGCGTTTACATTCATAAAAAATGGCCAAATTCTTGGTTATCCATTTGTTCAATCAATTCAATCAGTCTTGCCCATTGTGGATGAATTTGTTATCAATATCGGGGAGAGTGAAGACGATACTTTGGTGCTTATTAAGTCAATTAAAAGTGAAAAAATTCGCATCATTCAGTCTAAATGGAATGACTCAATGCAAGATCGTGGCTATGTATATGGCCAGCAAAAAATGATTGCCCAGTTTAATTGTACTGGCGATTGGGCTTTTTATGTTGAGGGAGATGAGGTTTATCATGAGAAAGATTTAGAAAAAATTCAATCATCAATGCAAGCACATGTTGATGACCAAAATGTTGAGGCTTTAGTTGTCGATTTTTATCATTTCTATGGAAATGCAAATTCTTATCTTAGCTCTCCCGGATGGTACCGCTCTGAGGCCAGAATAATAAAAAACTCCATTAGGTCATATGCACCAGATGGCCTCTTTTGGCTAGTATTAGATAGAAATAAAAAAGGCCGATATCCTAAAGCAAAACATACAGCTGTTCATTGCTATCACTACGGCTGGATCCGTAGTGAGGATGAAATGAATCTCAAGAGTGAAAAGGTGCAAAAGTATTGGAGTGGTAAGCCTGTCAAAATTGATTATTCCCAAATGGATCAATCGATAATAAAGCAATTTAGCGGCAAGCATCCTGCTGTAGTTCATGATTGGCTGCCAAGGGCGGAGGGTATTTTCCAAGTCGATCGAAAATACAAATTAACCAAAAAACAAAAAAAACATCGAATAATGCTCAAACTTGAAAAACTGTTTGGTATAGAGTTGAGCAAAAAACACTTTAAGTTGGTTAAGTGAGGATTCTGATTGAACTCCCCACTTGGCTTGGCGATGCTGTAATGGCAACTCCAGCCATTGAAAATTTAGTAAATTTTCAAAATGAGGTTGAAATCACTTTAATTGGCTCTTTTGTATCAATTGAGGCATTAAAAAACCACCCAAAAGTTATAAAAACACTTGTTTTAGAAAAAAAATACCCATCTTTAATTAAGAAATCAAGAGAATTAGGGCATTTTGATGTATTTTTCTCATTTAGAAGTTCATTTCGATCAAAATTTCTAAAATTATTGATTTCAGCTAATAATAAACATCAATTCAGCAAAACTAAGTATCAAAATCATCATCAAGTTGAAAAATACAATAATTTCGTTAATGATAGCTTAGGCACAAATTTCCCAGCTGGAAAATTGGTTATCTTTCAACATTCAGAATTTAACATTAATAATTCATCATTGCCGTTGCTCGGCATTAACCCTGGAGCCTCCTATGGCAGCTCTAAACGCTGGTATCCCCAAGAGTTTGCTCAAGTGGCTGCAAAACTATCCAGTGATTATGATATTGTTATTTTTGGTAGTCCGGATGAGGAAGATATTGCCAAAGATATTGAAAAATCATTGATTGGAAAAGGCGTAACTAATTATCAAAACCTAGTAGGCAAAACCACCATCGAAGAGTTAATTAATCAAATATCAAGCCTCGATCTTTTTATTACTGGAGACAGTGGTCCGATGCACGTAGCAGCCGCATCTCAAGTCCCTACAGTGGCTATTTTTGGTCCCACGAGAGACGATGAGACATCTCAGTGGATGAATGAAAAAAGCGTAGTGGTTAAAAAAACTCTAGATTGCCAACCTTGTATGCAGCGCAATTGCCCACTCCAACATCATAATTGTATGAAACTTATCAAGGCATCTGAAGTGTTTGATGTGACTAAATCTTTAATTAAACATTAACTATTCATTCAGCTTTGCTAAAAAGAATTGTCAATCAAGTGGCAAATAGTGTGACCAATGACAATATGCATTTCTTGAATACGCGCAGTATCTTGTGATGGCACGACTATGTTAATATCACATAGTTCATTCATTTCACCACCTCCACGACCACTAAATCCAATGGTTTTGCAGTCCAAGTCTTTAGCCAGTTTAAGAGCGCTAGCCACGTTGGTGCTTGTACCTCCAGTACTGATACCAATTGCCACATCACCTGTATTTGCTAAAGCTTCAACTTGGCGGTCAAACACACGATCATAGCCTGAGTCATTGCCAATCGCGGTGAGTGCGGAAGTGTCAGTAGTTAGAGCAATCGCTGCCAAACCTTTGCGTTCAGTTTTGTATCTGCCAACCAGTTCTGCGGCAATATGTTGGGCATCAGCGGCACTGCCACCATTGCCAAAGAGTAAGATTTTATTGCCATTTTTAAGGCAGTCTATACAAAGTTTTGCTGCTACTTCTACTGAATGACCAATTGATTCAAAAGTAGCTTGGCTGGTTTTAAGGTGTTCTTCAAACTCAAATTTTATGATTGATTGCATGATTATTTTGATTGTTGGATTTTTTCAATGGTTTTTGTGGTGCTTTTGCCATCAACGAATTGTATCAGTTTTAGCTCTTGTGCTATATCTTGCCCGACAACGTCTTTTCCTTCGTAATCACCACCTTTGACTAGAGTATGGGGTTTAATAGCATTAATTAAATCATACGGTGTGTCGTCGTCAAAAATCACTACGTAATCCACGGCTTCCAGTGCTGCCAAAATATAGGCTCTATCAACTTGCGCGTTAATTGGGCGACCTTCGCCCTTTAGAGCAGCAACTGAGCGGTCTGAATTAAGTCCTAGTATGAGTACATCCCCAAAGTTTTTGGAGACCTCTAAATACCGAACATGTCCAGCATGCAACAAATCAAAGCAACCATTGGTAAAGACAATTTTTTTGCCTCGAGTTTTTAGTTCTTCACTCAAGGCAGTAATTTCATTTAGTGTTTTGATGTGTGCGTCGCTAGTAGACTTGTTAAGGCTTGATTCGTACTCAATAATCTCATTCAGTGATGCTGTTGCACTTCCAATCTTTCCAACAACAATACCTGCTGCAAGGTTTGCAAACTTAACAGCTTCATCTATATCAAGCTTACAAGAGAGGGCAAAGCCAAGCGAGGCCAGCACTGTATCGCCCGCACCCGTTACATCAGATACTTCTCTGGTTTGAGTAGGGTGGTTGCGTAACTCACCATCATAAATTGCAACACCTTGCTCGCTGAGGGTAATGAGTGACACATCTAATTCATATTCTTCCTTGAGTTTTGTTATAGCGCAAGCAAGACTTGCATCATCAGTAATGTTAATACCAGTTGCTTCACTGGCTTCTTTTTTATTTGGTGTTAACAAGTATGCGCCTTTATATTTTGAATAATCCAAACCCTTGGGGTCGACAAGAATTTTAACTGAGTGTTGTTTGGCAATCTTGATGAGTTGTTGTGTTAGTTTATCCGTTAATACACCTTTGCCATAATCAGAGAGAAGCAAACAGTCATAATCTGCAATCCTTTTTCTAAAATTTGAAAGTAAGGTTTTTTGCGATTTTTCAGTTATCTCCGTTGAGTTTTCTTGATCATAACGCACCACTTGTTGTTGTGCGGCAATAATACGCGTCTTTTTTGAGCTTATTCTTTTTGGCTCAGTGATGAGATACTGTGTATCAATTTCAATTTCATTAAGGAGCGATTTTAGTTCGGTGGAAACACCACATTCTCCAATCACACTCATCATATCAACTTTAGCATTTAAGGCCTTAAGGTTGTTGATAACATTGCCAGCGCCGCCGAGCACTTTACTCTCATTTTGAATACCCACAATCGGTACCGGCGCCTCAGGTGAAATGCGATCAGATGAGCCCCACAAGTAGTAATCGACCATCAAATCGCCTATTACTAATATTTTTGGCGTTTTTCCCAACAAATTTATCATGTATTTTTTCTATTTCTAACAAAGTGATATTTTATTATATAAAGTTGTATTTAAATTTAGTCTAAACATTCACAATTAAAGACTAATGACTTTAATGAGTATGCATGCAAATCAAATCAAAATTGATAATTCAACATTAGCTCAAAGGTTCTCCATGCAGTCTCCTAATCTCAGGAATATAAGTTTTAATGCCTTCTTCTAGAGTTACTTTCGGTTCGAACCCTAAACAATCCTCAGTTACTGTAATATCAGCCTGCGTATGCATTTGGTAACCGTCGTAAGGGTTGGGAAAGTATTCTGTCCCAAGATTGGTTTCAAGACCTTTCTGCAGAATGTCCGCAATGTCCTGAAAACTTCTTGGACTTCCTGTTCCAACGTTATACACGCCACTTTGCTTTGGGTTGCAGGCTTTAATGTTGGCCTGCACCACATCTTCAATGTTAATAAAATCTCTTAAAATTTGATCAGAGCCTTTAAACAGCCTTGGCGCTTTGCCATCTAAAATTTGATGTCCTAGCTGTATAACCATGGAGGCGGTTTTTGCCTTGTAATATTCTCTAGGCCCATAAACATTAAAATACCGAAGGCCTACAATACTCATTTCAGGGTTTTGTTGCATAAAACGATTGGCAATTTGGTCCATAGCATATTTACTATAACCGTATGGGTTTTCAGGTAATTCAGTGCCAACCGTTTGAGGAGAAGCCAAGCTCCCATAAGCTGCAGCAGAACTTGCATAAACCATGACAGCATTATTTTTTTTTGCAATATCAAGTAAATCGTAAAATGAATTAACATTGGTTTGAATCACCAGTTCTTGATCGTACACTCGAGTATCAGAAATAGCTGCCTGATGGAAAATATAGTCAAATGTGTAATCATCAAGCAAGGATAGGTCGGCTTTATGATTAATGTTTCCGCAGATGAGATCACCTTTAAAACCAATCAAGTTTTTATAATGACCAAAACTTTGTAGGTTGCCATTGGCAAATGTCACTTCACTTCGAAAACAGTCGAGTATTACAATATGAGATTGCGGAAATTTTTCTTGAAAATAAAACGCAAGATTGCTACCAATAAAACCAGCACCACCAGTAATTAAAATGGTTTTATCGCTAAAGTCAATATCAGTAAAAGACATCGTATAAATATCATTCAAAATCAGTAGAATACTATGTTAAACAAAATTAATGTAAACATTTAGCTTTTAGCTTTTTAAATTGGTCTGTTCAGTAATTGAACGTAGGTTATAATGAATTGTAAATTCAATTAAGTTTTCGAAAATTATACTTGTATAACATGGCGGTAGCATGCCCAATCAGCAGAGCAAATATCAATTATTAAAGTCCTTAGAGCAAGACGCTAACCTAACCCAAAGGCAACTATCGGAAGAATTAGGGATAAGCCTTGGTAAGGTAAACTATTGCCTTAAAAGCTTGATCCAGAGAGGTTTTGTCAAAATTAATAACTTTAAAAACAGCAACCATAAGCTCCAATATTCATACCTTCTAACACCAAAAGGAATTGAAGAAAAAACCAAATTGACCATTGAGTTTTTAAAGGTCAAAACCAAAGAGTACGAAGAGCTTAAAAAAGAGGTTGAAAAATTAACAAATGCAGAAACAGGTAAATAGTAAAGCTTTAACACTTAATATACATATGAGATTAGCATCAATTATCAAACTTATAGAAGCTGAACCTCACTTGAGCCAGCGTGAGATTGATCAAAAAATGGGCGTTATCCCGCAGTACTAGTTGCAGATGCAACATTGGCAGAGACAGAGAGCCTGATTGGAAACCACAATACAGTGAGTTATCTACAATCATTGAACATGCGTGGCAATGGGAAGTTATTGATACTCAAATTTATCAGGTATATCTGAAGGTTTGTAATAACGTTATTTACAGTTGGAACTATGACAAAGAAAACAAAAGGCATCATCTTAGCTGGCGGCTCAGGCACACGCCTAAACCCAATAACGCATTCTCTAAGTAAACAGCTTATACCTGTTTATGATAAACCGATGATTTATTATCCATTGTCCGTATTAATGTTGGCAGGGATTCAAGATATATTGATTATCACTACACCACATGACCAACAGTCATTTATAAATCTATTGGGCTCAGGAAATCAATGGGGCTTAAATATTACTTATGAAGCACAACCAAGCCCGGATGGATTAGCCCAAGCATTTATCATTGGAGAGAAATTTATTGGTGATGATAATGTTTGTTTAGTATTGGGTGACAATATTTTCTATTTTTTTTTTTCAAGCAGAAGACGGCATACGAGATCTCTACGTGACTGGAGTTCAGACGTGTGCTCTTCCGATCT
>ENA-ORDR01000582-ORDR01000582.1-marine-metagenome-genome-assembly--contig:-NODE-582-length-18575-cov-6.064331_pt1 | contig 18575 bp, 16 predicted proteins | sample MGYA00240993_ERZ508538 | MGnify/ENA primary metagenome ERZ508538 (study PRJEB26207, sample SAMN05421999) | marine metagenome | isolation source: Monterey Bay, California, USA | place: USA:Monterey Bay... | reverse complement strand
ATTATAATTTATCTAAAATATCAACTAGATCTAAAGTCAGTTTTTCTCTAGTAAATCTATCATCTACAATATGGTTGTATTTTATTTTTTTATTAAAAATTGAAAGAATCTCATCTTTTATATTTTTGCTATCATCATAACTAAAATAACTTCCGTAAGTATTTTTAAGGAAATTTTGAACATCACTATTTTCAGGACCAAAGGCTAATATAGGAAGTTTAGTTGCAAGATATTCAAATAACTTTCCAGGGTAGTTTCCTTTACCACTCTCAGAATTAAATAGCAATAGCAATAATAAAGAAGTCTTTGAATATGCTTTAATAACATCTTTATGATTTAAAAATCCGAGCAGGTGAAGCTTATCTTTAAGATGCTCATAGCTATTAATACTATCTATTACTTTAGGATCAATATTACCAGACAAATGTATTTCTAATCTATTATTAAATTCCGTTTCTGATTTACATAATTCATTTAAAGATTTCCATAATTCAATTGGATTTCTTAGATGATTTAAAATTCCATAATGACCAATTACAAATTTTTCAGATTTAGATATTGTAAAATCAATAAAATCTTGCTTATCATACCCATTTTTAATAATTTTCACATTTGATGAACCAAGGTTTTTAAAATCCGTTGCCCATTTTTCACTAACTGTTAAAACTAGATCAGAATTCTCTAAAACTTGTTTTTCTAATTGTATATGTTTAAACCTTGTTCTCTTAGTCAAATAAAAATCATCTAATAGATCTAATTTGCTCCAGGGATCTCTGAAATCAGCTATCCATTTAATATGATTAAATCTTTTCTTAACACCTAATCCAATAAGATGCATTGAATGTGGTGGGCCTGTAGAGATAATATGATTTATTTTATTTTCTTCAATATATTTTATTAGATGATCAGTAGTTGGTTTTACCCAGTATTTTTTAGGGTCTGGAACAAAAAAATTACCTCTTATCCAATTCAAACAAAAATCTTTTAAGCTTTTATCTTTTGAAACAAGGCCAGAATTTTGAGATTTTTTGGACTTACCAAAGATTTTATCTTTTAATGAATATGGTTCCCATATTGGAAATTTTAAAACATTAATATTTTCAATCTCTTCACTTAATTTTTCATCAAATAGTTCAGAATAGGGATTTTCAGGCGTAACAATAATAGGATCCCAGTTATTTTTTTTTAAGTATTTACTGAATTTCAACCATCTTTGAACACCTGATCCTGAGTTAGGTGGCCAATAATAAGAAATTATTAAAACCTTTTTCATTCTTGTTTTAGTTCCTTAAAGGAAACAAAAACTAATAATAAAATTAATATTACAGATGATGCAAGAGAAATACCTTCACCAATTTTATACACTTTTGGTTCAAATTTAAACTCAATAGTGTGATTACCAGCGGGTACTTGCATTGCCCTTAAAACATAATTTGCTCTAAAGTAATCTGATTTTTCACCATCAATATACACATTCCAACCATCTTTATAATATATTTCAGAAAAAACTGCTAAAGCAGGAAATTGAGTTTGTGAAGTATATTTAAGATAATTTGGCTTGTATATATCTAAGCCAATTGACGATCCATCAACATTATAATTTGAATCCTCAACAAAAGAAGCAAACCTTTGATCAATAATAACCGTCTCATTGGGAGTAAAATCTGATAATGCAGCTATTTCTTCATCAGCATTTTTTACGATGATTGGATTAGCGATGAACCAAACATTACCTAAAGCAGATGGGTTTTGTTGTACTCTACCATCTTGGGAGATAAAGTATTTGGTATTTAACATATTTAAAACATTCATATTTCCTTTAGAAATATGAAATTCAATCAATTCTTGGTATCTTTTTAGTTTTGCCCCGTGGTAGCCACCGATAGATTTATGAAAATAAGATGTACTAGCATCATTAAATGTACTTACACTTTGATTAAAAACTCTAAAATTAGGATCCTTATCTTGAAGTATAAAGTTATCAGCTTGAGTTGGCTTGTAAGGAACCTTCATTTTATTCTTTCTCACAAAACTTTCATCATTTAAATAACGTTTATTTACATTCCACATATCAGAAACAATAAAAACTCCCAATAATATAATTGCATATTGTTTTTTAAGTTTCTGTTTCACAAACATTAGTAGTGTTAAAAAGGCAATTAAGATAAAAGCGAATGATCTCCATGCATCAGCAACTAATAATGATGATCTATCCAAAGCAAGGCTATCCAAAAATCCATTAGGGGTGTTAACACCTGCAGCTATAGGAGAAATATCTTTTTCCGAAAGGAAATCTAAAAAAATTGATGGTGCTAAAGCAAATAACAGTGTTACACCTCCTGTAATATAAAATGCATTTTTTAGAATGCTTTCTCTTTTATTACTATCAATGTTTAAGAATTTATTTAAAGCAACAAAAGCAAGTAATGGAACCGTAAATTCAGCAATTATTAAAATCATAGACACAGCCCTAAACTTATTATATGCAGGAAAATAATCTAAGAAAAATTCTGTAAGTGGCATAAAATTCTTTCCCCAAGCAAGCATTAAAGACATTATTGTTGCTAAAAGAATCCAGGTTCTAAGTCTATTGTTTACTAATAAAATTCCAAGTACAAAAAGAAAAATCACAATTGCACCTAGATAAGTAGGTCCTGAAACTATTGGCTGCTCACCCCAGTATGATGATGATTTAAATTGGGCGAGTGAATTAGCTAATTTTTTATTTTTAAATTTTCTTAAGAAATCTAATGTTTCAGAATCCTCTATTGATAACACACTATTTGCACTACTTCCCCCATAAAAATTTGGAATTAATAAGGTCATTGATTCTGCTACACCATAACTCCATTGAGTAGCATAATCTTTGTCAAGGCCTTGAGTTTTATTATCAAGATTATTTGTTAATTCTGATTTTCCTCTTGTTGTTTCTTTACCATAATCTAAAGTTGTCTTAAGCCGTGTAAAAGATGTTCCTGCAGCAAGTATTGCAGCAAGTATTAAAATTCCAGATCGTTTAAAAAATGATACTAAATTATCAGATTTAAAGTCTTTATATAATTGTGTAAAACCAATAATAATTAAAACTAATAATAGATAATATGTTATTTGATAGTGATTAGAAAATATTTGAAGAGCAACAGCTAGAGCTGTTAAAACTCCTCCTAATAACATTTTTCCTCGATAAGTATACAAAACTGCTGCTACTACCATTGGTAAATAAGCTATTGCATGAGCTTTTGTCATATGTCCAGCTTGAATAATGATAAAAAAGTACGAAGAAAAAGCATATGCAAAAGCACCTATAGCAGCAATCCGATAATCAATATTTAATGAAATAAGTAGTAAATAAAATCCAAGAAGATAAAGAAATAGCAAATTAGCAGGTCTTGGAAAACCTAAGGATATAATTTTATCAATATATCTAACAAGATTTGAAGAGTATTTTACAGAAATTTGATAAGCAGGCATGCCAGAAAACAAAGAATTTGTCCATAATGCCTCTTCTCCAGTACTCTCTCTATAATCACTTATTTCTTTTGACATTCCTATCCACGTCTTAACATCATGACCATCAATACGCTTTCCTTCTAAAAGTGGTGTGAAATATGCAAAAGAAACTAAAACAAATAGTAAAACAATAATTACATGTGGCTTAATTTGAGAAAAATTCATAATATATATTTATTCATCTACTTCTTCAAAATCAACATAGTCACCTACTTTATCTGTTTTTGAATTAGAAGATTTCTTTTTATTTTCAATAGTTACCTCTCCTTCCTTTGAATCATTATTTTTATACTGTTGATTAAATTCTTGCCTAAATTTATCTTGCATTTTATTTGCAAAACGTTTAATTAAAAAAGGGGCTAATAGCCTTATTGTGTATTTAAAAAAGAAATACGTTAAAAATATAATTGCTAATACCTTCAATCTTTATTTACTTAAATATAAGTTTCTTTCAGAATATACTTTTAAAAAGTAATCATCCATTAAATCATCAATAAAATAAATACTCTCTCCAGTTGACTTCATTTCAGGCCCAAGCTCTTTATTTACATTTGGAAACTTATTAAATGAAAATACAGGAACCTTGATAGCATATCCACCTTTCTTTGGATTAAACTCAAAATCCGTTACTTTATTTTGTCCAAGCATAACTTTTGAAGCATAATTAACATAAGGTTCATCATATGCTTTAGCAATAAAAGGAACTGTTCTAGAAGCACGTGGGTTAGCTTCAATGACGTAAACAACCTCATCTTTAATAGCAAATTGGATATTTATTAAACCGACTGTTTCTAGGGCAACTGCAATTTTATTTGTAATGTCAATCATTTGTTGACGAACATTATCACTTAAATCAAATGTTGGTAATACAGCATATGAATCACCAGAGTGAATTCCACATGGTTCAATATGTTCCATTATACCAATAATCCTTACGTTCTCACCATCGCATATTGCATCAGCCTCAGCTTCAATTGCATTGTCAAGATAATGATCTAGCAAAACTCTATTGCCAGGAATATCTTTTAATAATTCTATGATGTGATGTTCAAGCTCATCTTCGTTAATAACAATCTTCATTCCTTGACCTCCTAAAACATAAGAGGGTCTTACTAAAATTGGAAAGTTTAAATCTTTTGAAATTTTTATTGCTTCTTCAGCAGTTTGGGCAACAGCAAATTTTGGAAATGGAATATTATTTTTAGACAACATCTCAGAAAATCTTCCTCTGTCCTCAGCTACATCTAATGCTTTGTAAGAAGTTCCCATTATTTTAATATTATACCTTTCAAGCTTTTCAGCAAGCTTTAATGCAGTTTGACCACCAAGTTGAACTATTACACCAAGAGGTTTTTCATGAAGAATAATATCATAAATATGTTCCCAAAAAACTGGTTCAAAATACAGTTTATCAGCTGTATCATTATCAGTAGAAACTGTTTCAGGATTACAATTTATCATAATTGTTTCATACCCACATTCCTTTGCTGCTAATACCCCATGAACGCATGAATAGTCAAACTCTATTCCCTGTCCGATCCTATTAGGACCAGATCCTAAAACAATAATTTTTTCTTTGTTAGAAGATATACTTTCATTCTCAGCAAAGCGTTTACCATTTACCTCTTTATCCATCTCAAAAGTTGAATAATAATATGGTGTTTTAGCAACAAACTCAGCTGCACATGTGTCAACTAGCTTATAAACCCTATTAATATTCATTGATTGTCTTAAATTAAATACTTCACTTTCAAGACATTTTAATAAATGAGCAATTTGTCTATCTGCAAAACCTTTAATTTTTGCTTCAAGTAATAAATCTCTAGAAATTGATTCAATTGAATGTTTTTTAATTTCATTCTCAAAAACAACTAATTCCTCAATTTGACGTAAAAACCAAAAATCAATTTTAGTTATATCATGAATACGTTGAATTGGCACACCGATTCTAAAGGCGTCGTAAATCCTAAAAATCCTATCACTACTGGCGTGTTTTAACTTTTTAAGTATTTCATCTTGACTATTAATCTCTTTTCCATCTGCTCCTAAACCATTTCTACCAATTTCTAAAGATTGACATCCTTTTTGTAAGGCTTCCTGAAAAGATCTTCCAATAGCCATAACTTCACCAACTGATTTCATTTGTAAACCTAGTGTTGTATCAGATCCTTTAAATTTATCAAAATTCCAACGCGGAATCTTAATAACAACATAATCTAAAGTAGGTTCAAAGCATGCAGATGTGTTTTTAGTTATCTGATTATTTAGTTCATCTAAGGTGTATCCAATAGCTAATTTTGAAGCAATCTTTGCAATAGGATATCCAGTGGCTTTTGAAGCAAGTGCTGAAGATCTAGAAACTCTTGGATTAATTTCTATTGCAATTATATCTTCATTTTCATCTGGACTTACTGCAAATTGAACATTACATCCTCCAGCAAATTCGCCTATCGATCGCATCATTTTAATAGCCATGGTTCTCATTCTCTGATATGCAGAATCAGAAAGAGTCATTGCAGGTGCAATCGTAATTGAATCTCCTGTATGAATACCCATTGGATCTAGATTTTCAATATTACAGATGATTATAACATTATCATTATCGTCTCTTAACAGCTCAAGTTCATATTCTTTCCAACCAACAACTGCTTTGTCAATAAGAACCTCATGAATTGGAGATGCATGCAATCCTTTTGATAATAAATCTTCAAATTCTTCTTTTGTATGAACAAATGCAGCTCCGCTTCCTCCAAGAGTAAATGATGGCCTTATAACTAAAGGGAACCCAAGTTCTTGAGCAATTTCTTTACCTTGTAGAAAAGAAGTAGCAATTTTAGCAGGCGCAACAGGAATATCAATTTTGTTCATCAATTTCCTAAATTGCTCCCTATCTTCAGTAATATGAATAGCATCAATATCTACACCAATAATTTCTACATTATATTTCTCCCAAATACCTTTTTCGTCAACATCAATACATAAGTTTAAGGCTGTTTGCCCACCCATTGTTGGTAATACTGCATCAATATTCCTCTCTTCCAAAATTTCAATAATTGATTTAGGAGTTAATGGTTTTAAATAAACATGATCAGCAACAACCTTATCTGTCATAATAGTTGCTGGATTTGAATTGATTAATGAAACTTCAATCCCTTCATCTCTTAATGATCTTGAGGCTTGAGAACCTGAGTAATCAAATTCACAGGCTTGACCAATAACAATTGGACCACTACCTATGATTAAAATCGATTTTATTGAATTATTTTTTGGCATCTTTGTTTGAATATTGCGAATTTACATTTTTTGTTGATTGATATACTTTTACTAATTCATTACTTTTCAAAAAAATCAAAAAAAAAGTGTTGCAAAGCAACACTTGTATTTTAATTAAAGATCAATTTTATTTATGACCCATTTCATCCGACACAGTCAATCTCTTTCTTCCTTTTGTTCTTCTTCTTGATATAACTTTTTGACCATCAGCAGAGGACATTCTGTCCATGAAACCATGCTTGTTTTTTCTTTTTCTATTAGATGGTTGAAACGTTCTTTTTGGCATAATTTTAAATTTAATCTATTGTGGCAGCAAATTTAATCTGTTTTTCCTTATTTCAAAACATTTTTCTGATTATTTTCATTTAAATAATTAACTTATTTAATCTGATAATCAAAAAGCTTTAAATTAAAATCAGCTCTTTCTTTTTTAAAAAACAATACTTTCCAAAATCCATCATATAAAATCTTAGTAGGCACATGAATACCTCCAACATAATCAAGATGAACGATTACATCCATATTTAAATTTATAAACCAATTATCATAAACAAATTTATATTCTCTGTAAATAACATTAAAATTTTCTTTATCAAAATAAGACAACACTTTCCTAATCAAAGCTTTTTCAATTTGTCTGTTTTCTAAATTTTCTTTAACCCTAACTGTAAAAACATAGCATGGAATATCATTATAAACGGTATCACTAATTATATAATCATAATATTTCTGCATGTCAATATCAAAAATTGCTAATTTCTTCTTAGCACCTCCTTTTGATTGTTCTACATTATCTGTTCCTATTGAAAAACCTATTGTTTTTGCATCTCTAACATTTTGACTTTCTTCTTTATTTTTATTGTTATTTATTTCCAGTGACACATTTATAGAATCATAAGGAAAAAAAACTTCGTCAAAAGCTTCAGTAGTATAGTATTTATGCGATCCATTTCTTTTAAATATTTTACCTTCAACATATAATGAATCATCTACAACAAAAGCATTTTCACCATCAGAAAAGTGAGTTCCTTGTTTATTTAATACTCCTATTTTTTTATTTTTTTTATTGTAAATATTTAATGAACTAGAATATTTGTGTTGGTAATATCTTAAGTGCTTAAAGCCTTTGTAAAATGTAGTGTCGTTTTTCACATAATGAATAAAATCTTCTACTGTAAAGCCATTATTATCTTCAGAAATTATAACATCATCTAATTGTATCACTTTCAACAATGTATCTTGTGCTAAAAGGTTTAGAGCTAAAATTTGAAATAGTATTAAAAATAACTTTTTCATAAAACAAAGATAGAAAAAGCCGACACCTAAGTGTCGGCTTAAAATTGTAATTACACGTAAGCCGGATTCTGTTCCTAAAAAGGTGCCATCATTTATCTAGCATAAAAATTACTCTTTATGTCAAGCTGCCTACCCCCCAAGAAAAGACGAGTAATCCTTTAATCCTGGTATACATGGCATTGCACCGCATAGAGTTTACATGATTTCACTACAGCCAAACTGTACATTCTTTCTGTTGCACTTGTCCTCAGTTCACACTGGACGGATGTTATCCGCTATACTACTCTTTGGTGTCCGGACTTTCCTCTTCAATAATGAAGCGATAGCATCAGTAACTACAATAACAAAAATACAATTTATTACTAGTTTTTTTACATTTAAAATATCTACAAATATCAAATTAGACTACATTTGTTTTTATGAAATTTACTTTAAAACAAAAAGATAGTAAATCTAATGCTCGTGCTGGTGTTGTTGAGACTGATCATGGAAAAATTGAAACACCCATATTTATGCCTGTTGGAACATCAGGAAGTGTAAAGGGAGTTCATCAGCACGAACTTGAAAATGATACAAAAGCACAAATTATTTTAGGTAATACATATCACTTGTATCTTAGACCAGGACTAGAAACTATAAAGAATGCTGGAGGACTTCATAAGTTCATAGGCTGGGAAAAACCCTTGCTTACTGATAGTGGTGGATATCAAGTTTATTCTCTATCCAACAATAGAAAAATAACAGAAAAAGGAGTTGAATTCCAATCCCATATTGACGGGTCTAAGCACTTTTTCACTCCAGAGTATGCAATTGACGTTCAAAGAACTATAGGCGCAGATATAATAATGGCGTTCGATGAGTGTACACCGTATCCTTGTGAATATGATTATGCAAAAAGCTCCATGCACTTAACTCATAGGTGGCTAAAAAGATGTTGTGAAAGATTTAAAATTACTGAAGAAAAATACAACTACAAACAATCACTTTTCCCAATAGTTCAAGGTAGTGTGTACAAAGACTTAAGGAAACAATCTGCTGAACAAATTATTGAATTTGAACAGGATGGATATGCTATAGGTGGTTTGTCTGTGGGCGAACCGCACCATTTAATGTATGAAATGACAGATATTGTTACTAATATTCTTCCTGAGGATAAACCACGATATCTTATGGGCGTTGGAACACCATCTAATTTATTAGAAAATATTGCATTAGGAATTGACATGTTTGATTGTGTAATGCCTAGTAGAAATGCAAGAAATGGAATGCTCTTTACATCTGAAGGAACAATTAATATAAAAAATCAAAAATGGAAAAATGATTTTTCAGCAATTGACTGTAATGGCACATCTTATGTAGATAATAAATATTCAAAAGCTTATTTAAGGCATCTATTCTCAAATAATGAATTATTAGCAAAACAAATTGCAACACTTCACAATATTAGGTTCTATCTGTGGTTAATGGAAGAGAGCAGAAAGCATATTCAAGCAGGAGATTTTACAAAATGGAAAAATCAAATGGTAAAAAAACTAGATAAGAGACTGTAATGAAAAGGTTTGATTGGTATATTATTAAAAAGTTTTTAAGCACATTTTTATTTACCCTTTCATTAATTCTTGTTATTGTAATTGTTTTTGATATTTCTGAGAAGATTGATGACTTCTTAAGAAGTGAAGTAAGTCTAAATCAAATTATTTTTCAATACTATTTGAATTTCATACCCTACTTTGCCAACCTTTTTAGTCCACTTTTTATTTTTATTTCTGTAATATATTTCACATCCAAAATGGCGAGTAATAGTGAAATCATTGCAATACTTAATAGTGGAATGAGTTTCACAAGACTTATAAGACCATTTATTATTTCTGCTATTTTTTTAGCAATAATATCATTTGTATTTGGAAATTTTATAATTCCAGAAACCAATAAAGAAAGAATTGATTTTGAGAATAAATACATCAAAAGAAAACAAAATAAAAGAGTAAAAAACATCCATCTTCAAATTCAAAAAGATCAATATATATACATAGAAAGCTATAATAAATCTAAAGACATAGGATATAAATTTACACTTGAAAACTTTAAAGACAATGCACTAAAATCAAAATTAAGCGCAAATTATATTCAATACGATACCATTCATAAAAATTGGATTATCAAAGATTATTTAATCAGGATTTACAATGAAAAAAATGAAGAAATAACCAAAGGAAGACAGCTGGATACTATAATCAATTTAAAACCTTCAGATTTTTCAAAAAACAAAAGCCTTGTTGAAACAATGGGTATGAAAGAATTGAATGAATTTATTGTTGAAGAAGAAATTAAAGGAACATCACAGATTATATTTCACAAGATTGAAAAATATAAAAGATTAGCAAATCCTTTTTCAACAATTGTTCTCACGATAATAGCTGTTGCAATTGGATCAAGAAGATTAAGAGGTGGCGCTGGAATACCTCTAAGTATTGGTTTAATTATAAGTTTTGGGTATATATTGTTTATGCAAATATCAACTACCTTTGCTACTAATGGGAATCTATCTCCATTGATTGCAGTTTGGATTCCTAATATTGTATTTATGGTTATTGCAGTATTATTAGTAAAAACTGCCCCTAAGTAATTATCTCTTTAGTTTTCTATATTTTATTCTTGTTGGAGACACATCTCCTAATCTTTTCTTTTTATTTTCTTCATAATCAGAATAACTTCCTTCATAATAATAGACATTTGAATTTCCTTCAAAAGCGAGAATATGTGTACAAACTCTATCTAAAAACCATCTGTCATGAGAAATAATAACTGCACATCCAGCAAAATTTTCTAGACCCTCTTCCAATGCTCTTAAAGTATTAACGTCCAGATCATTAGTAGGCTCATCTAAAAGCAATACATTAGCCTCTTGCCTCAAGGTTAAAGCTAAATGCAACCTGTTTCTTTCTCCTCCAGAAAGTACTCCAACTTTTTTATTTTGGTCAGATCCATTAAAATTAAACTTGGCTACATATGCTCTTGAATTCATTAGCTTACCTCCAACATTAATTTGTTCTTGACCATCGGTTATTTGTTCCCAAATTGTTTTCTCTAAATCAATGTCAGCATGCTGTTGATCTACATAAGCAATTTTTACAGTCTCACCTACATTAAAAGTACCACTATCTGGTTTTTCTTGATCCATTATCATTCTAAAGAGTGTTGTTTTTCCAGCTCCATTGGGACCAATAATTCCAACAATTCCAGCAGGTGGTAATTTAAACTCTAAGTTATCATAAAGTAATTTATCATCAAATCCTTTAGCAACATTTACAGCATCTATTACATTATTTCCTAGTCTTGGACCTGGCGGAATATATAATTCAATTTTTTCTTCTTGTTCTTTTGATTTGTCTTGTAATAATTTTTCATAATTACTTAAACGAGATTTAGATTTTGTTCTTCTACCCTTTGGAGACATCCTTACCCACTCTAATTCTCTCTCAAGAGTTTTTCTTCTTTTACTTTCTACTTTTTCTTCTTTAGCTAATCTTTTAGATTTTTGATCTAACCAAGAAGAGTAATTTCCTTTCCATGGGATACCTTCTCCTCTATCAAGTTCTAAAATCCATCCAGCTACATTATCTAAGAAATATCTATCATGTGTAATTGCAATTACAGTGCCTTTATACTGTGACAAATGTTGTTCTAACCAAAGAACAGATTCAGCATCTAAATGATTTGTAGGTTCGTCTAGTAATAAAATTTCTGGTTCTTTTAATAGCAGTCTACACAATGCAACTCTTCTTCTTTCACCTCCAGAAAGTACTGAGATTTTTGCATCCTTCTCTGGGCATCTAAGGGCATCCATTGCAATATTTAACTTTGTATCTAAATCCCAAGCCCCTAAAGCATCAATTTTGTCTTGAAGCTCACCTTGTCTTTTCATTAGAAATTCCATTTTTTCAGAATCTTCATAATATTCAGGAAGGGCAAATTTGTCATTAATTTCGTTATACTCATTTAAAACATCTACAGATTCTTGCATTCCCTCTTTAACAATATCAATTACTGTTTTTGAATCGTCTAATTTTGGTTCCTGCTCTAAATAACCAACTTTAAAACCTTCTGAAAAATGAACTTCTCCTTGAAAAGACTTATCTAGACCAGCAATAATTTTTAGAAGTGTTGACTTACCTGATCCATTCAATCCTATAATCCCAATTTTAGCACCATAGAAAAAAGAAAGATATATATCTTTTAAAACCTGCTTATTATTATTATTAAAGGATTTAGAAACCCCAACCATTGAAAAAATGACTTTCTTATCTTCTGACATTTATTTTATTATTTTTATACAAAAATAAATATTAGTTCCACTTAAATTTTAAATGATGAAAAAAAGTATTGGATTTTCTATTTTGTTAATTATTGCAGGTATATTATTTTTATTAGACAATCTAGATTTTATGAATATTTCTATTCGTCATCTAATAAGAACTTATTGGCCCGTGATTTTAATATGGATTGGAGCAGAAAAACTATATAGAGATTTAAAATAAATCTATAATATATCTGACAATGTAAAAGTTTGATCTAATACCACCCCTTTTTCAGATAGTTTTACCGTACAACACTCATTATAATTATCATGTTGCAGAAATATCACATATTGTTTTTCTGCTGCATCTACAAGAAATTGTTTTTTTTCTATCAATGTTTTTAACGGTTGAGTATCATAACCCATAACATAAGCCAAAGGAATATGGCCAGTGCTTGGAAGAAGATCAGCAGCAAAAACAATAGTTTTATTCTTATATTGAATGTGAGGAATCATTTGTGACTCTGTATGCCCATCAACAAACAACACATTAAAAAAATCAAGAAATTTAGAGTCTCTTTTAATGAAGTTTAGTTGTCCACTTTGTTGAATAGGTACAATATTATCTTTTAAAAAAGAAGCTTTCTCTCTGTAATTTGAATTTAATGCATGAGACCAATGATCATTATTACTCCAGTATTTAGCATTTTTAAAAGCCATCTCAAATCCTGTCCTATCTTTATTCCATTTAACACTACCACCACAATGATCAAAATGTAAATGCGTTAAAAAAACATCAGTAATATCATCTTCAGAAAATCCTAATTTTTTTAGAGAATTACTCAAAGAATTATCACCGTGTAAATAATAATGTTTTAAAAACTTATCATCCTGCTTATCTCCTATTCCATTATCAATCAAAATCAACTTATCACCATCCTCAATAAGTAACGATCTCATAGCCCAAGAACATAGATTATTTGAATCTGAAGGATTAGTTCTACTCCAAAGAACTTTTGGAACAACACCAAACATAGCTCCCCCATCTAATTTAAAATTTCCAGTTTCTATTGTGTACAATTTCATGTTAGTAATTTTATGAAACCAAAAGTAATAAAGTTGAATTATATGATAATTTTAAAAAGTAAATTTTTAAAAAATGAGAATTCATCTAATAGCAATTGGTGGTAGTGCAATGCATAATTTAGCAATTGCTCTAAATCGAAAAGGATATATAGTTACAGGCTCTGATGATCAGATTTTTGAGCCTTCAAAAAGTAGATTAAACAAAGAAGGCATATTACCTAAAAATATTGGATGGAGTACTAATAATATTTCTGAAGATTTAGATGCTATTATTTTAGGAATGCATGCCAAAGAAGACAATCCGGAACTTAAAAGAGCCAAAGAATTAAATCTCAAAATATATTCTTATCCAGAATATATTTATGAACAAAGCAAAAAAAAGAAAAGAATAGTTATTGGCGGTAGTCATGGAAAAACTTCAATTACCGCAATGATATTACATGTGTTAAATAATTTAAATATTGAATGTGATTATATGGTTGGTGCTCAACTACAGGGTTTTGACGTAATGGTAAAACTTTCTGAGAGTGCTCCCATTATTATCCTTGAGGGTGATGAATATCTATCTTCAACCATTGATAGAAGACCAAAGTTTCACTTATATAAACCTCATATTGGGGTTTTAAGTGGAATTGCATGGGATCATATTAATGTTTTTCCAACTTTTAAAATCTATATAGAACAGTTTAGAATTTTTAAAAATCTAATCTCAGAGTGTTTAATATACTGTAGTGAAGACAAAGAGTTAGAAAAACTTGCCAATGAAAAAATAAATTGTAAAAAAATTGGATATCAAACTCCAGAACATGAAATTATAGATGGTATCTCATATATAAATTCTGTACCACTTCAAATTTTTGGCAATCATAATTTACAAAATTTAAATGCAGCTAAAAATGTCTGTAATGAAATTGGAATAAGCGATATAGATTTCTACCAACATATTAAAACATTTAAAGGAGCATCAAATAGACTTGAATTAATTAAGAAAAATAAAGAATACTCAATTTATAAAGACTTTGCACATTCTCCATCAAAATTAAAAGCTACTATTGAAGCTATGAAATATCAGTTTAATAATAGAAAGCTTATAGCATGTATGGAATTACACACTTTTAGTAGTCTAAATTCTAAATTCTTAAAGGAATATAGAGATAGTATGAATCTTGCTGATCAAGCAATTGTTTTTTTTAGTCAGAAAGCTATAAAACATAAAAAATTAACTCCAATTACTGAAGAGCAAATAAAAGCTGCATTTAATAACAATCAATTAAAAATAATATCAAATTCTAAAGATTTAATAAATCATATAAAATCATTAAGTTTAAAAAATACTAATCTGCTAATGATGAGCTCAGGCAATTTTGATAAAATAAATTTAGATGAACTATAAAATATTATTTCTTTCATTCTTAATTGTAAATGGGATTAATGCTCAAGTAAAAAAATATAACTTTCTAGGTACTATTATGATGGAAAATCAAATGCCAATTGGATTTTCTGTTGATTTAATCGAAGAAAATGGAATTGTGAATGGTTATTCCATAACTAATCATAATAATGAAAACGAAACAAAAAGTGAAATTCAGGGACTATATTTTGAGGAAGACAAATCTTTTCAACTACAGGAAACTCAAATTATCTATACAAAATCTGAAGCTCCTATAAATAGCTTCTGTTACATAAGAATGAATCTAAAGCTAAAAAATAGATTTACAAAAAAGAAATTAGAAGGTAATTTTACTGGTAATTTTTTAGACAGCTCATTTTGTGCAAATGGCAGAATATTTTTAATGGAAAAATCTTTTGTAGAAAAGAAAATTAAAAAGATTGAAAAGAAAATTGATAAACTAAAAAAGAAAGACGAAAAGAATGATATAATAGAAACTAAAATCCTTAAAGACGGAGATAGTTTTGATATAAATTGGAAATCAAAGTATGTAACCATCAAAATTTGGGATAGTAATCAAGAAGATGGCGATCAAATTAACTTATTTATTAATAATGATATAATTTTAGATCAGTATGAAACCACTAATAAATCTAAAAAGATAAAACACAAGCTTATTGAAGGTAAAAACAAAATTGTTATTGAAGCTACCAGCCTAGGAAGTTCTCCACCAAATACAAGTAGAATTGAACTGGTTGATAAAAAGCAAAAATACCCTATACTAACTCAATTAGATCTAAATAAATCAGTAACTATTTATATTGAAAATTAAACTCAACAAATAATCTTATTTAGTATTATAACTTAATTTTCTTATCTTCTAAAGAATTATTATAAGCTTCAACTTCTCTATTAAAAGCAGCACCATCTGAGAAATGATACTCCTCAGCTATTAAATCACCATCCCACTTATATGAAAGATGAACCATATTGTTAACTGTATCTCCTGTATAATTTCCAGTAGCATGCCAAATAAACCAAACTTGCGTCCATGTTTCTCCTGTAGGGTATGCTATTGTTTGGCTTATTACTCCATTTTCATTTTCAACACCTGGTTTTGTTGTGTATATATTAGAATAAAGAGAATGATGCATATTTACAGCCTCCATAACACCATCTAAATCATATGGCTTATCTTGTCCTGAAACAACAACTTGAAAATCTTCAGAAAACAAACTTTTCATGGCATCAAAATCTTTATTAATATAATTCTCCATGTGCTTATTGACTGCAATACTTTTAGCATCGTCCCAAGTAACTTTTGTAACATCAGATGAACAGCTAAACAATAGTGCTGAAATAAATAATAAAATATAATTTTTCATTTTTTAATTTTTTAACAAATTAACAAATAATAGTAAATAATTCAATAAAAATTCTCACATATAAGTGAGAAAAGTGACTCTGAAGGGATTCGAACCCCTAACCTCCTGATCCGTAGTCAGGTGCTCTATCCAGTTAAGCTACAGAGCCGTATTTATTAAAATTTATAAGATTTGAACGTTTAGACCATATAACTCAAGATCTTCTTGAAAAGCTTTGAGCTCAGGAATTTCTCCACGAACGATATCACACTTTCCATTTATATGAGTTAATAGAGCGCATTGTTCGGCTTGTATAGGCGTATGATCACAAATAGCAACAAGACAGTCAATAACATGATCAAAAGTGTTAAAGTTATCATCGATAAGATATAATGTTTTAATAGCAACACTTTTCTTATGAATTTTATTTTGTTCGTTGTAATCTAATGCCATATACTCTATTTGAATTTTATTTTTCGCTCCTGTCCTCTTAAAAGTCTTCTAATGTTCTTGTGGTGAGTTGAAAGAGCAAGTAATGGAACAAAAATAGAAAATATTATTAATGAAACATCAGAAGATTCTGAGAAAAAATAAATAATAATTGGAAATGCAATAGCTGAAAAAATAGAAGCTAATGAAACATATCTAAAAGCTAGTAAGACAGTAATAAAAACCATACAAGAAACAAAGGCACTAAATGAATGTAGGCCAATTAATATCCCTAACAATGTGGCAATACCTTTACCACCTCTAAATCTAGTATATACTGGAAAAAGATGACCTAAAACTGCAAATACCCCAAATAAAAGCTGATACTCAAATATTAATTCAGGATTAATATAAATTGATGGAAATAAATACACAAAATTTACTACTAACCACCCCTTAAAGACATCTATAATCAAAACAATTGTACCTGCAGCTTTGCCTAAAACTCGAAATGTATTTGTAGCTCCTGCATTACCACTTCCATGCTGCCTAATATCAATACTAAAAAAACTTTTTCCAACAATAAATGCAGAAGGAAAAGCTCCGGTTAGATAAGACAACAGAATTAGAAGTATAGTCATGTTATTATCCATAATGATTAAAATTCTTTTTTAATTCGTTTTAAAAACTTCTCTGGAGCATCTTCATTAGCTAGCATATATCTGTATGGATCTAGACCTTTAACAGATTCTGATTTTCTTTTAGAGTCTTTAACTTCTAATATGGCAGAATTAAATTCAGGATTAGTTGAAATAGCTCTCATTAAACCATTTTTATAAACAAAGAAGTACTCATCGTAAAATTCTGTTTGCAAATAAATTGTTAATACATCAGAATTTCTTCCCTTCTCAATTAAAATATGACCATTTAAAACACCATTGATTTGAGTGTTTTTTATATTTCCTAAACCTAAATTACCCTTTGTAACAAATGCTTTATTTTTTTTATCCCATACTAAATTAAGATCTGTAAAAGAAAGGGTGTAGTTCATTGATTTTGGAAGTTCCTCAAAAGCATCATTCATTTCTAAATCAATCATCAAATCTTCTTTTTGCTCTCTACCAACTAACTTTGAAAGATTATTTTCATAATCCTTATCATATTCAAAAATTTCTTCGCCAGGAGCTGAAAAAATGTCTTGCGCCATAATCTCCATAGCATCTTTTGAAAAATCAAAGTCAAACATTAAAAAACCATCTATTTCTAATTGATTTTTATTTTTGTTTAAAATCTTACCAATAGATTTTGTTTTAATTCTACCAAGATTTAAATTTAAATCAATCATTCCATCACCTGACACAGTACATGTTTTCTCATCTAGAAGTAAGATATTTGACACCGAGTCTTGACCTCCTATAGCATAAGAAGAATTGCTTTTATTATAATATACAGATGAAGTAGCCGAGAAAAACTCTAAATCCTTTGCCCTTTTTTTAGTACTCATAAAAGTAGGGTAAAAAATTGTGCTGTCTTTATTATAAAAAATACCTGAATATAATTTATCATCTGTATCACTAAACAATTTTTCCTTTAAATCAAATGAAATATATGATGGATCTATCTCAGATGAAAAAGCTATCCATTGGGTTGAGAAGTTAGAACAGTTATGATTTATCTTAAAGAAACCATTGTATGTTAGATTTTTTCTATCTCCTAAAATTTTAATATCACCTTTAAAATCATATCTATTTCCTATTTTAAACACCTTTTTTTCATTTACACTAGCTGTGGCCAAAGTAATGGTGTCAGGATTAACTATAATTTCAGAAAAATAAATATCCTGTTTATTTCCTAAAGAATCTATGTAAACATAATCAGCAGAAGCAGAATACTTATTAGCACTAAAAATGTCAATTGTAGCATTATTAAA
>ENA-ORDR01000581-ORDR01000581.1-marine-metagenome-genome-assembly--contig:-NODE-581-length-18610-cov-5.706038_pt1 | contig 18610 bp, 36 predicted proteins | sample MGYA00240993_ERZ508538 | MGnify/ENA primary metagenome ERZ508538 (study PRJEB26207, sample SAMN05421999) | marine metagenome | isolation source: Monterey Bay, California, USA | place: USA:Monterey Bay... | reverse complement strand
ATTGCTTGTGATGCTAATTGTAATAACATAAAGACACCATCAGGGTACTGTTCATTAGATGCTACTTCAAACATCTCCCCGTCTTCATACATAACTACAACTACTTTAGGACTTCTTTTCTCTTCTTCCATTACTAAAGCTTTGGCAGCAAAGGCCGTCAGAAACTCAGCAGTGGTAATCTCTTGTTCCTCTTCTTCTTTCTTACCTCCAAACTTACCTTCTACTACACGCATAGTTCTCTTAGGTTCAGGGTCTAGTGAGCTTGTTCCCATTCCCGGCTCTAGTTCAAAAAGGTCTGTTGTGTCATCGTCATTACTCATGTACTAACTCCTTTATCAACCACTCTAGATACACACGGGCTTTACGTAAATCCTCTACTCCGTTCTTGTACTTGTATCTGTGGATGTACTTGTGTACGTTACCCTCGCAGTAAGCACGAAATTCATCACCCAGTTGTTGCTTGATGTAATCAATAGCCTCGACGCCGCCCTTGTTGTAATGCTCTGGTTTGTCAACTACGTCTACCTTGATCCACTTCTTCTCTGGTTTTGTCACCTCATCCCACTCTGCGGGTGTCGCGTTGTCAATACTCATAAACCTCATCCTCTAGTTCCTCTGTAAATTCGTCTAACTTGCGTATGAGTTTGTCTTCAAACCTGTCTAGTATTTCCTCAGATGAAATCTGTAACGCCTCTAGTAGATCGTCAGGGTCATACAAATGCAAAATCTTCTCCTTAATTTCTTCTAGTGTCAGTGACATAATCAACTAATTCCTTTAGTGTGTCTATAGTATACCATAGAATCTCGTGTTTGTCACACCATTGAGCCATTGTATTCTTGGTACTTTTACTTACTTTTTGGTTAGGCTTCATCAGTACAAATATGAGTTCATGCGTCTTTGGCAAACACTTAACGACCGAACGATACTTTTGTGTGTCGCCTGAGCGAAAGTATCCTTTGCATTCAATGAGGTAAGTTTTTCCGTTTCTTTCGTACACAAAGTCTGGGGTGTACTTACGTTCGATTCTGTACTCAATCTGCCACGGCTCATAGCTAAAGCCGTATGGTTGTAGCTGTTTCGATACGTCATATTCAAACCCTGATCTAAATTCATTAGGATACTTCTTGGACTTTCGGCTCATTGATCACCTCTGTTAAATACCTTGGACCACTTGAGTACAAGAAAGTACGCAGACCTGACCAACATACGTGCTTGTACTGGCAATAAGAGCAACCCACTGCTAACTTTTGGTTGCCACTTTTTCCGTCTGGTACGACCTCGTGACACACCTCCGGCCACTCTGGTTGCTCTACTAGCTTTTTTACGCGTTCTATATGCTCCTCTATATCGTAGCCAATCTTGGCGTGTACAGGAGCCTGTGTGTCATCAGAGTCGTACATCAGATAAGTTAGATGTCCGTTCTGTTTATCCATAGCTAACCAACCAAACTTTGTTTCTCCTTCTGAATGTGCATAGCCCTTAATTTGAGCAATGTACCCAAACGGGTCATCAAAAGCGAGACTTCCGTCTTTGAATTTTTTAAACCCAAAAGTGGAAGTGCTTTTAACATCAGTGACAACACCATCAATTTTGCAGTCCATAGAGCCTTTGATACCTGCAACTTCACACTGCTTTTGTTCATCTGTCACCTCGTGTCCTGAGAGCCTTGTGAGAAACAGTAGCATCTCCTCAATCAGATGCCCGTACATAAACTTGACATACGTGTTAGGCGTCATATCCTCTTGTACGTCAGAGTTATTCACAGCGTTCCAGAGATAGCGATCATCTCGCCCAATGTTAGACATACGTAACTTACGACCGTCACGCTTCTCTGTAAACAAGTTTGACATAAGTTTCTTACAGTTCTCACCAAAGCGGTCTATCTCTTCGTATAGATCCACCTCATCCGGCACTTCTTTGGTAGCGACTACTTTGTATATGTCCTCTACCAGTGAGTATATTTCTTTCATTCAAACTCCTCCATAGTGCCCCGTATCATTAGTTTAGCAAAAGCTGGGTCACACTTAAACCACTCGTTCTTCCTGTCGTCTGAACACTCCGCTAGTATATCGTGTGCCGCTGACTCAGCAGCCCTGCGGTCACTAACGTCCCAGCTTTGGTACAACGCGTAGTCTCTGTAAGGAGATGAAGTCTGGTAGTTACTCAAGCGATCCTCTGCGTCAATAGCCATGCCTACCTTGATCCACTCAGGAAAGCTCTCGTTAACGATGATGTACACTTGTCCTTCCTTAGAGCTATTGTACCTCTCTAGACTGCTAAAGGCCGCATCTGTAAACGTCTTGTAGCGTCCGGGTTTGTGTAGAGGGTGCGAAATACTGATATACTTTCCGTTAACGTACATCTGACCGTCATTTGCCTGCTTTTTAGTTAAGGGGTTATCTTTGTAATACTTTCCAGATACTTTCTCGTAAATCATCCCTATCTCCTTAGTGTGTATCTGCCCAAGTTGATCCAACTTTGTACTCTCCGTCGAGTGGGCACCTGAGGTCGAATGATAGACCCGACGCCTTGATGCACTCAACTGCGAGCCACCCAAACTTCTCTGCTTGTTCTGTGACAACCTCCGTTTGTATTTCATCGTGTACGTTCCCTACGAATCTGTAGTCAATCTTGTGCTGGGTAGCGTAGTCATCTAGGAGAACCAAAGCCCTCTTCATAATGATAGCGCCAGCGGCCTGTAGTAGCGTGTTCAGTGCACTATGTTCTGATCTGACCCAGAGCTTACGTCCGTCGATTCCGACGAGATAGCCTTTCCTAGACGCTTGTCCAACTCGTTCTCGTAGAGTTTCAAGAGCAGGTGTATTTCGTAGAAAGCGCCCCCTAAGCTCACTGCCATCTCTTGCAGTTCCTCCGACGATGCTTCCAATTTTTGCGTCCCCTGCTCCGTAGAGGAAAGCGTAGATGAAAGTCTTTGCCTGAGGTCTTGTTGCAAGTCCCGCAGCAACTTGATTTCTGGTGTGAATATCTTCTCTAAGTAGGACACTAGTAAACTCCTCATCGTCCATGTAGTGAGCTAACATACGTAACTCTAGTCCACTGGCATCAACACCTACCAGCTTACGATCCTCAGGTACTATCCAGCAGTCTCTACACTCCTTACCGTACTGCGAGTTAACTGAAGGCACCTGTGCCATGTTAGGGGTCTGGTGCGTCATACGTCCTGTGACTGCTCCGTTTGTTGTAACCCTACCGTGTACCCTGCCGTCATCCTGTACGTGTTCTAACCAAGACGATACCTGTGCGTACCGCTTCTGAAGTAGTAAGTACTCAAGAACAAGAACAGCCTCCGGTACGTGTTTGTTCTCCTCAAGGGTCTTTTCGTCCACCTGCGGCCTACCGCTGGGCGTGAGTTCCGACCATACAGCACCCTTAGCCTCAAGTCTTTCTGCAACCTGTTGGCGTGAGCCAGGATTGAAGATCGTAACCTTATCCTTAAGGCGCTTGCCTGTCTTTTCCGACACCCTTTCCTCGACAATAGGCGGGAACACTTTCTGGAGTTCATCCTCAATAGCATACATACTCTCCTTGAACCTAGCGCACAACGTGTGACACAGACGCTGATCTAGTAGCCATCCGTTGCTCACCTGCTCCTGTATGATCCACTGTACCTCGTGTTCTAGATCAATACACTGTTGTGAGAAGTCTGACAGTTCAACCATGAGTCGCTTGTACACTTCCTGTGTGACCTCAGTATCCCTGATGCAGTAGTCAATCATCTCAGGTGTCAACTGCGACCAATCCTCGTAGTCGCCCTTAGCGTAGCCTAGGATGTTTCCCCAGTTCCGCAGAGAGTGACCACCAGACCTACTAGGTTCTGCTAGTCTAGACAGTACTAAAGTGTCAGTGACCATGCTCCTGTCAAAAGTAAAAGACCAAAGACGCTCGACCACAGGAACATCAAAGCCAATTCCGTTGTGGAATACGAACGTAACCGGCGCTTTACGCGATACATATTCTTTGAAATCTTGCTCATTACATATTACCTCGCTCTCTCCGTTGTGTAGACAGACAGCACACCAGATAACGCTAGGGTTTAGCCCGTCAGTTTCTATGTCACAGAAGACTAGGCTCAAAACTCTGTCTCCGGTGGCGTAGGGTTAGCGCACTCGTGGATGCGTCCTGTAAGCTTATCGTAACGTAGCCAGCAAGCAGGGCCAGTTTCACCAGAGTAACGATTCTTAAGGATACGTACACAAGTTGTGTTCCTTATGTCCTCATCTGGATTCTGTTGGTCACGCTCCATGCCTATGACCATATCAGACAACTGGGCGATACTCTGGCTACCCCGTAAGTCCTGTAGACTGATACGTCCACCGTCCTCGTGAGCAGTACCAGAGCTACGACGTAGGTGTGACACTAGGAACAAACTGATCCCTGTCTCAGCCACCAGTGTCCGCAGCTTGGTCATTATCTCATCAATGGCTTTCCGTTCATCTCCATTTTCTTGAGAAGAAACGACGATTGATAGGTGGTCGAGGATGATGTACTGACAGTCGCAAGCCTTCGCCATATGCCTGACTCTTGAAAGTAACTCGTCCGCTGATGCTGACCCCCAGTGGTCGAATAGATAGTAACGACCTGATCCCATTGTTGCTTCCCAGTGCGGTCTAAGGTCATCGACAGGTGAATCTTCTTCCAAGTGTAGTCGCCTAGAGGATGCCACCGACATGATTCCCAGTGCTGTTGTTGCAACGTCCTCCTCCAGTGCAAGTACACCAATGTTGGATGTAGTTCTTTGCAGTAGATCGTACTCAAGTTCTCGTATAAACTGGGACTTTCCCATACCACTGCCGCTGGTGATAGTGACGAGTTCATATGGCCTGTGCCCTCTTGTTATTTCGTTTAGGCCATCCCAAGGGTACGGTATGCTCTTCACTTGGCGCTTGGCTACTAGCTTATCCCAAGTCTCAGTTCCAGCCACAATACCGTCAGGTCTGTACACTGCTGAGTCCCAGAATGCCTGTGTAAACTCTTGCACCCTGTTAGCCATGAGCATTTCACTGGCGTCCTTCAAGGGGAGTTTACATATCTTTAACTTGTTAGGACTAAATAAGTCCTTGACTTGCTCTAACGCTAACTCTCCAGCCTTGTCTTGGTCAAAACAAATGATTACGTTCTCGTAACCCTCTAGCCACTCTAGGTTCTGCTTGATCTCCTTAGATGCGCTAGAGGCTCCTGTCCGTAGGGATACCACGTCGTACTTCTGTCCAAACATCTCGTAGACAGACATAGCGTCTAACTCGCCCTCAGTTATCACGAGGTACTTACCTGTGCCTCTGCAATGCTTCTGACCGAACAAGCCTACGTTACTGTGGTTACCTGACGCACTAAATTGCTTTGTCTTTACTACACGCTTCTTAGCACCTACTACCTCACCAGTGTCCTTGTCAAAGTAAGGGTAGTAGTGTGCATCAATCGTACCGTCAGGAGCGTACTCTACTGTCACTTGGTAACGCTTACACGTACCCTCAGATAGCCTCCTGTCAGGTATGGCAGACACTACGCCACCCATGTATAAGTTACTTGGTGTTGACACTTCCGTTTCTTCTCCTGTGTTTCCGTTTACGTGATAGTTACAATCTGAGGAGAAACAATGGCGGCCACCGTTAGAGTAGACCGCCAAGTTATCCTTACTACCACACTTGGGACATTCCTCGTGGTATAAGAATTTATCACTCATTAGAAGTCAGCCATTCCTTCAGGTGCATCAGCCTCCTCTAGAACCCGTACTGCTTCCAGATACGTAGGTGTACCGTGTACTGGGTGTGCTGGACCCGTCTTGTACTTCAGACGCACACGGGAGTTATACGGAACCTCTCCGCTGTACTTGTTACCATCAGCGTCAAACAATGCAATATCAAACTTTGAGTTAAATTTACGCTGCTTGTTGCCTTCGTAATCCTTAATCTTAATTCCTTGTGAAGACAGAGTACTGGCATCATCCTCTGACATAGTAATTGTTAGTGAAAACCTACCAGTAGACTGACCTTGGTACTCATCGTGTTGCGTGACGTTGCTAAAGTTTACTGTTCCTTCGATAACTTGACTTGACATATGGAATAATCTCCGTTTGTTAATTAACTGTACTCGCAAGTACACCTATAGTATACCACACTCCTCCTATGATTGCAACCCTCGACAACTTAAGTTTCTAATGTAGTACTAATGTAGTACTACCTTACTTTCTTCTAAAGCTTACTCTTTAGTAATACTTAAGTATATATTATCATAATCCTCCTGTAATTGCAAGACTTCATCTTGTGAAATACTACCTTCCTTATCTATTGACTCAGAGTTTTCTAGCTCCCAGTGAGTGGCAATAGAGACTGACAGGCATTCGCTACAGAGGTCGTAGTGTAACCCCCTAACGTCCTTCTTAACTGCCTCTAGATCGTCTAAGATTACGTCACACGCCTTACATCTCATAGTCTTCCCCAAATATCTTATCGTATGAGCTTACTAGCTCGTTGTAGCTCATGTCTCTGTACCGCTTACGTATCACAGTCCTAGCCATAGACACGACCGTTGCAAAGTCTATAAAGTTAAGCTCAAACTCTGATAGATCCTGTATCATCTGCTCTTGTGTTAAATCTGGTTCCATTATTCATCCTCCGGTGGTACTGTATCAGTCCAGTGATAGGTTATTGCTATGTACACTGCCAAAGGCACCCACAGAGGCGCAGTGACAAACGCAAACATTACCGCTAATACTCTATACATATCAACCACCTAAAAACATATCTGCTAAAATAAAAACGACTAGTGTTCCGACCACTAAATATATCACACTGCCTCCTGTCCGTACCATTTCATAGGAATGCCTCTAGCGTCCCAGTCATCTGCTTTAAAATTATAGTATACCTGATAACCTAGCACAGGGTCAACCCTTTTACACTCATCTGGCATACATTGTGGCGGCTCAGTGTACGGGCCTATATTTTGACACACTACGTTACTAAATAGTGGATCTAAGGCCACAGGAAGCGTTTCTAGGGCTTTCCCGTGTTCCCTGATAGTCTTGTGTACCTTCTGATAACGTCGCTCATACTCGCTCCCAAGGGCTATAAGGTGCTGGTGCGTCCAGCGGTAGTGCCTAGGATTAGACCTAACCCAGACAGCCGAAGGGTGATTTTTATGGGTAGCCTTGTACGCTGGAGACTCCCCGTCTAACTCTGCATGTGCAGTACTCAGAAGCTGTGCAGTCTCTAGTATCATCTTTACCACGTGTCGGTCACATTGTAACCTCGCGGCTTCGTGTGGGTCCCTGTCTAAATAAAATATGTTCACTTTTTTTTCTCCTGCCGTATAAACTCGTGTACTGTCAAATCAGACACCCGCGCTCGCTCCCAGAAATCGAGTATCTCAGGCAGTGACATAACGTACTGCTCAGAGTGTAACACGTCCATCATATAAGAGCAATAACGCTCATCGTGCATTGCTGATCGCACCAGACGATCTATATTAGGCTTCCATTCAGATTGCACTATTCATCCTCCTGTATACGTTCGTAGCACCAAACATGATAACACATGTCGTATCCATCGATCACCATATCATACTCATGGTGTACAGTCTCGCTGCAATATTCACACATCATAACTCAGTATCCCCGTTATTAATCTCATCCTGAATGATACCCTCAAAATAATCTATGTTCCATCCTTCGCGTAAGTCCTGCGAGCCAATGCTAACCTTTAGGATCTCAAACACATCCCTGTAATCATCGCAAGTCAATTCCCAGTGTATCACAGCGTCTAGAGTAGCCCAATCACAGTCTAATTGTACTGGTGTCTCATGCAGTCCGTATCTATTCATGGCCCTAGTGTCCCCCAGTTAATACTATGCTTAAGTCCTGAGCATCCGCAGTAAAGCATAACCCACGCTCTACCAGTGCCGCAATGCCGTCATAAAAGTCTGAATCAGTAGTATAGCATATGATCATGGCCTCAGGCCTCCTCTGTTTTAGAGCGTTCAAGGTAGCTTACCCATCGTAAATTGTCAAGGGCGCTCTGATACTGTCTGAATGCGTGGCGCTCTGATGCCTGAATGTGCTTCCACGTTTTACCATAGTCCGCATCGTTCATTATCATGTCCAACGCTGTGGCGTCTAGTTTATCCCATTCAGCCTTAGTCCGAGTAACCTCAGTCGCTAGTGCAAAAACATCGTAACTCATGGCCTCAGGCCTCCTCAGAATAAATGGGCTTAGCGCGTACAATGCCTGTACCTTTGTGATCCTGCCCTACGTATTCCAGAGCCCAGCGGATTACAGGGTACTTACCCTCCTCTAGATCCGTAGTATCGACCCACTTACGTAGTGCACGAAATGCCGCGTTTAACTCAGCGTATGCGGTACTGTAGCCTACGATGTCAAACCCGTCTGGCGAATCCTCACTAGATGCCGCCCGACCCCTAAATAACTGAGTGTTAAATGTGTCGCTCATTGTAGCGTTAAATCTGTAATTACTGTACTTCACTGATATAATGATCGCCATTGTATTACCCTCTGTTGATTGGTGTTGGTTTAGCAGTAGACCCAGAGTGTACCCTAGGCCTACCACTAACGCAACCTCCTCTGTTAAATTTCCACACCCCAATCGACGCAGGTATCAGCGTAGGCCTCAGCGTCGCTAAGGTGCTTAAAGGACTTGTGAATGCCTACCTGCTCACCGGCGTCCACATCGTGCAGGATAACGCGGTACTTCCACATGATGTTAGGCCATGTGATTACCTGCGCAATCAAACCTGATTCTTCATTTTCTACTTCGTAAACTGTGTCTCTCATGGCCTCAGGCCTCCTCTGTTAACCTAAAATATCGTTGGTGTCATATCCGTTAGCGTCTAGCCATTCCCGTGCTTCTGGGATCATACAGAATGACATATCATAGTCATAACAGATAGTCCCCTGCATAACGTAGACGCATATGGCATCGTCTTCCCCGCGCTCGTTATGCTCAAAATAAACACGATCATCGCCGACGTAAACACTGTAGTCTTTATGTATTGCCATGGCCTGAGGCCTCCCTATGTTATGGTGTTGGTTTAGCAGTGAGCCCTAGGGTAACCTAAGACTAACCACTAACGCAACCCCCTAGAATCGTTTGCCGTCTATAGAGTACTCGTAACGCTCCCTCCAGACAGGCCAATGCTCCTCAATGTAATCCCTAGCCTTCTGAAAGGCCTTGTTAATACCCTTGTCATCCTCTGGATCAATGGGGATACCGACGATCATACCCCAAGGATCACCAGAATCTGTCACTCTGCCCATAACGCAAATGTAATCTTTCTTCATGGCCTCAGGCCTCCTCTGGTGTGATGTCTGTACGGTAGGTGGCACACTCTGTCATTGTCACTCTGTACCCGTCACGCTTTGGGAATTTCTCATTCATCATGTGCATCATGTCTAACGCCTGCTCTAGAGACTTTGTTGACATTGATCGCTCGTGAGTCGCAAACAAGTGACGCCCATTCTGTGAAACGTTTATCTCATATCCCATGTTGTAATCTCCTGAGGGTGGCCATGTCTCCCCCGTTGCCATGTGATTATAATGCTACAAACAAGATCCCAGAGCAACCCCTAAGAATGGTAATATTACCACTTCTGTATATCTCTGGTGATCCCTATATAAAGAGGAACGCGCCTGCGAATACCACAGAATCCTTGGGAATGTCAATGTAAATACTACCATTGTTTAACTGTTGACATCCTTTGTGGTTGTATGCTTGTGATATGCTAGTGTATAGCCTGAGGGTCCTACACTGGTCCACACTCTTTGTCAACGTGAATATTACCCTTGACAACACAGGACTATTTGTGTTACACCCAAGGCCTTTGGTCCTACCATAGTCTGCCCCTTGTGTCAACCCCTGTAGCCTTGTGAATAATACCAATGTTTACCCTTGCACCTTGTGTCTGCCTGTGCTATGCTAGAGGGTTGCCTAGGGGTGGGCCTTATGTTGATACCGGGGGAGGGGGATTGACATGAGTAATTATTGTAGTACCTACCCATGCACAAAATAAGGTGAAATTAGATAAAAAGCAGGTTAGTTGACATGTGTATAACCTCTTGTTATACCTTGTGTTTACCCACGGGCGGCACTAAAGTAATAAATCTGGATGCCCTAAGTAGTATTTGTTATATATTTACATTAAATAAAGCTTGACTTTTGAGTAAAACTATGGTATAATATAAGGCAGATACTAGGATGAATTAATAAGACAGATGTCGGGCCTTAGTTGACTACTAAACAGTTCGTATAGATCCCTTCTTCTGTTGCCTCCTAGGTAAGGGACTCATGCGAACTCATGTTAAACATAAGGAACACAGGAGAATGTCTGAAGATGACACCCTAACTAAGCAACTAGCAGAACGTAAGGAAGTAAACTTACGGAAGAGAAGTAGAGGCAGACCTAAGAAGTCTGAAGTAAAGGCTAAGACCACAGGCTCTAGAGGTAAAGTAGGTAGACCTAAGGGCGATGCTGGCATCATAAATGAGTACAAAGCTCGTATGTTAGCTAGTCCTAAGTCAGAACTAGTGTTACAGACTATCTTTAATGCTGCAACTAACGATGACCACAAGAACCAAGCTGCTGCGTGGAAGTTAATAATGGATCGTATACTTCCTGTTGGTGCATTTGAGAAGGAAGTAATGAAGGACGGTGGTAGGAACGCAATACAGATCAACATTACTGGCGTTGGAGCTACAGAGGTCTTAGGAAATCCTAAAGAACCAGAAGAAGACCTAGTTATTGACGGTGACTACGAGGAACAAGTTTAGTGATTACTATTCTAGGGGCTGATTGGTGTCCTGCTTGTAGAAACGCAAAGAAAAAAGTAAAAGAGTACGAACTACCGTACAAGTACATCCATATTCCTCCGGGTCAAGCGGGGTGGGACATGGTAGAAACACTAACAGGTAAACGGTCTATACCTCAAATATTCTACCACTTAGGTGGACATAAAGACTTAACAGAAGTTTTAAACTCTTTTACCGGAGAAACAGTAGATGCCACAGAATAAAGCAGAAGAAGCACTAGACGAAGTACTAGAATACGTAGTAAGAGTAGGAGATGCTACTAGTCAGTTAGTAAACGTAGCTATACTACTAGGTGATAACGCTAATGAGTCTGTATCAGGGCGTAGCCACAGGTTAAAGAGTAAGTATAAAGGGTGGTCTGTTCTCAATACAGCAATTGACTTTGTGTTTATAGGTTCTAATCACTGTGAACGTGCCTATAACAACGACGTAGCTAGGGCAGCAAAGACCCTTAGTGAATCTAAGCCTAAGAAAAAACCCGCTAAGAAGTGAAGTATTTCTCTATCACAGAGTTTGACTGCAAAGAAACAGGAGAAAACAATATGAATCCTGAGTTTCTAGAAAAACTAGACACACTCAGGCACTATTGTGGTCTTCCATTTGTTATTACCAGCGGCTACAGAAGCCCTAGTCACTCGTTAGAGGCTATAAAAGAGATACCGGGGACTCACGCGCAAGGCATAGCAGCAGACATTAAGATAAATAACTCTGCTCAACGGTATTCGTTAATAAAAGCTGCCTTAGAACACGGTTTTACTGGCATAGGGGTCGCTGGTACTTTTATCCACCTAGACATACGGCCTTCATTACCTGTTATATGGACGTACTAGAAAGAAAGTAAACAAACTTTAACCTAAGAGAAACTAAACCATGACTGATAAAACATTTGCATTTGTAATTACTATTGTTGCTGCTTTACTTGCCAGCGTTGTTAGTTTTGCAGCATTTGCTGATACACCTACTGTTATTAACTATCCAGACGGTTCTACGTACACGCTAAAGAACGGAGAAAAAGTGTTTGTACATCCTTATGATATGTATGTTAAGCAAGAGTATACAAACACAGGTAATGTTTTGTTTAGTAAAAGAGTTCCTTGGCCTACACGTGACTACGTAGAGCCAGAAACGACTGATGCTGACGGACTTACTCCGGGTTCTCCAGAGTGGTGTGAAGTTTACGTACCTTTCCAGAATGGCTACACGTTTACTGATGGTGTATGGCAGAGAAACTGCGCAGGTTAAACTTTGACAGACTTAAATGTACAACTGTTGCCGTGGCAGCAAGAAGTCTACTCTGATCCTACACGGTTCAAGGTAGTAGCGGCAGGGCGAAGGACAGGGAAGTCACGCCTCGCTGCATGGATGCTTATCATAAATGCTTTACAGACCGACAAAGGTCAAGTTTTTTACGTTGCGCCCACGCAGGGACAGGCCCGTGATATCATGTGGCAAACCCTCTTGGAGCTAGGAAACCCTGTGATTAGTGGTGCCCACATCAATAATCTACAGATCAAGCTGGTCAACGGGGCCATGATTAGTCTCAAAGGGGCCGACAGGCCAGAGACAATGCGTGGTGTTTCCTTGAAGTTTCTTGTAATGGACGAGTACGCAGACATGAAGCCTGACGTATGGGAGCAGATCCTCCGTCCAGCACTGGCTGACCAAAAAGGTTCAGCAATGTTTATAGGTACGCCTATGGGCAGAAATCACTTTTACGAGTTGTACAAGTTTGCGGAGCTAGGTGACGATGAAACTTACAAGGGGTGGCACTTTACCAGTTATGACAACCCAATCCTCGACCCTGACGAAATTGATACAGCAAAGAAGTCAATGTCGAGTTACGCCTTCCGACAAGAGTTTATGGCCTCATTTGAAGCAAGAGGCTCAGAAATGTTCAAAGAAGATTGGGTACACTTTGGAGAAGAACCAGACGATGCCCAGTACTATATCGCTATTGATTTAGCTGGCTTTGAAGAAGTTAACAAGAAAAGGACTAAGAACACAAAACTTGATGAGACTGCAATCGCTGTTGTTAAAGTTGGTACTAATGGTTGGTACGTTGATAACATTATACATGGGAGGTGGAGCCTTGACGAGACTGCCTCCAAGATATTTCAGGCCGTTAGAGATTACGAACCCGTTAGTGTTGGTATTGAAAGAGGAATAGCAAAGCAGGCTGTAATGAGTCCCCTGACAGATTTAATGAAACAGTACGGGAGATTTTTTAGAGTCGAAGAACTAACCCACGGTAACAAGAAGAAGACCGACAGGGTTATGTGGGCTTTGCAAGGAAGGTTTGAAAACGGACAAATAGAACTAAGAAAGGCAGAGTGGAACAATAGATTTATGGATCAACTGTTTCAGTTCCCTGATCCTCTAACCCACGATGACTTGGTTGACGCACTAGCATACATAGATCAGTTAGCTAAAGTAGCATACAACTACGACTTTGAAGTTGACGATCACGAAATATTAGATATAGTAGCAGGTTACTAAAATGATGAACCCTTTACCAAATGAGCTAGTAAAATCTATGAGCAACAAGCGTGTTTGGCGTCCCTTTAATACATACGGAATCTACGCAATTTCTGCTGTGGTGTTTTTTACACTTGGTTACAGCGTAGCAATAATCTAAGGAAAATACAATGGCAGAAGAAATTTATAGCCCCGACCCGCTTTTAATTGAAGAGTCACTAGAACAGTGGGTAATGATAAAGTGCGACAACTGGAGAGACAACTATGAGTCAAACTACGAACAAAAGTTTGAGGAATACTATAGGTTATGGAGAGGTCAATGGGATCCTGCTGACTCTGAAAGAGCGTCAGAGCGTTCTAGAATTATCTCTCCTGCGTTACAGCAGGCTGTAGAGTCTAACGTAGCAGAACTAGAAGAAGCTACCTTTGGTCGTGGTAAGTGGTTTGACATACAAGATGACATGAACGACCAAGAGCGTCAGGACGTAATGTATCTACGCAACAAGCTAACAGAGGACTTTGAATCCTGTAAAATACGCAAGGCTGTCGCAGAGTGTTTAATTAACTCTGCTGTTTTTGGTACAGGCATTGGCGAAATCATCCTAGAAGAAATTAAAGAAATGGCACCGTCTACTGAACCTGTTATGGGTGGTGACCTTACTGCTGTAGGCGTAAGTATTACGGATCGTGTGGTTGTTAAGTTAAAGCCAGTGATGCCTCAAAACTTTCTTATTGACCCTGTAGCTACGTCTATTGAAGATGCTATGGGTGTAGCTATTGATGAGTTTGTGTCTATGCACTCTGTAGAGCTTTTACAAGAGCAAGGAGTGTACAAAGAGGCGTACCTTGAGTCTGCTGCTCCTGATTCAGAACTAGAGCCAGATCAAGACTTATCTGTGTACCACGATGACAAAGTTAGGCTAACTAAATACTATGGACTTGTACCACGAGAACTACTAGAAGAAGAAGGAGTAGACGTAGAAGAAGACAGTAAGTACGTCGAGGCTGTCGTAGTCATTGCTAACGGTGGTACGCTTCTCAAGGCTGAAGCTAACCCTTACATGATGCAGGATCGTCCTGTAGTTGCTTTTCCTTGGGATGTAGTACCATCAAGGTTCTGGGGTCGTGGTGTTTGTGAGAAAGGCTATAACAGCCAGAAGGCGCTTGATACAGAGCTACGCGCTCGTATTGATGCTCTAGCCCTTACTATCCACCCAATGCTCGCTATTGACGCTACACGGCTTCCTAGAGGGGCTAAACCAGAAGTACGCCCCGGTAAGATGATCCTAACTAACGGAGATCCGCGTGAAGTACTACAACCGTTTAACTTTGGTCAAGTTGGTCAGATTACGTTTGCACAGGCTCAAGCCCTCCAAGGCATGGTACAACAGGCTACTGGAGCCGTTGACTCCGCAGGTATCGCAGGACAGGTTAATGGCGAGGCTACTGCTGCTGGGATCAGTATGTCTCTTGGTGCTATTATCAAGCGTCATAAACGCACTCTTATAAACTTTCAACAATCTTTCCTTATGCCTTTTGTTACTAAGGCTGCTCACAGGTATATGCAGTTTGATCCTGACAATTATCCAGTGTCTGACTACAAGTTTATTGCTACGTCTACTCTAGGCATTATTGCTAGGGAGTACGAGGTTACACAGTTGGTACAACTCTTGCAGACAATGAAGCAAGACAGTCCTCTGTACCCTGTGTTGATACAAAGCATTATTGACAACATGAACCTGAGTAATCGTGAAGAGTTAATTGCAGCACTATCACAAGCTGGACAGCCTGATCCACAGGCACAACAAATGGCTATGATGTCTCAACAGACACAGATGCAGTTCCAGCAGAGTCAGACTAATGCTCTCAATGCACAGGCTGCTGAGTCTGAAGCTAGAGCAGGTAAGCTTTCTGTAGAAACACAACTTGCACCTCAAGAAGTAGAAATCGACAAGATTAACGCCCTAACTAGAAATTTACAAATTGGTGACAGCGACGACAAAGAATTTGAGCGTAGGCTTAAAGTTGCAGATTCTTTACTAAAAGAAGTTGAAATAGAAGGAAAGCGTTCTAATGCTAATGACACAAACAGAAATCAACAAGTTCCTAGACCAAATCAACCAAGCGTTCAGCAGCCACCTAGACAAATTGGACTTACTGGAGAGCCGGGTCAAGAATCTAGAGGACCAACTCAATGAGCAAAAAGGATCCAAGGTTAGCAAGGGCGGGAGTAAGCGGGTTCAACAAACCAAAGAGGACTCCTAATCATCCTAAGAAGTCTCACGTAGTTGTAGCTAAGGAAGGCGATAAAGTAAAGACTATACGTTACGGACAACAAGGAGTTAGTGGTGCGGGTAAAAATCCTAGCACTACTAAAGAAAAGGCAAGGCGTAAGTCGTTTAAGGCTCGTCATGCTAAAAACATAGCCAAAGGCAAAATGTCTGCGGCTTACTGGGCAAATAAATCGAAATGGTGAGGAGATAGCTATGCCAATGGTCGGAAAAAAGAAGTTCCCTTATACAGCTAAAGGTAAAGCAAAAGCCAAAGCTGCTGCTAAAAAGACAGGAAAGAAAGTAAAAAAGGCTAAAGGTTACTAAAATGGCTAAACGTGGATTGTATAGCAACATTAATGCTAAACGTAAGCGTATTGCTGCTGGTTCAGGTGAAAAAATGCGTAAACCGGGGTCTAAAGGTGCGCCTAAGGCCTCTGCCTTTAAAAAAGCAGCTAAGACAGCTAAGAAGCGGTAAAAATAACATTAAAAATAGCTTGACTTTTGAGTAAAAGTATGATATAATATAGAGTATACTAAGGTATATCCTATTAACTAGAGACAACCTAAGGGGCCTCAAGTGGATCAAGAAACACAAGTGTACTACGACAATTACTTTAGTCTTTTTATGACAGACGGTTGGAAGCAACTTACGAGTGAATTTACTAACAACGCTAACAACATTAATAGCATAGAAGCAACTAAAGATGCTAACGATATGTACTTCCGTAAGGGACAACTAAACGTATTAGCCCACTTAATCAACATGGAAACTATCGTTACTACTAACTACGAAGAAGCTAATAAGACTGAAGACGATGATTAAAGTATTTGAGTTTCGTTGTACTAATGGACATATTTTTGAAGAATTTGTAGAAAAAGACACGACAATCAGTAGGTGCGATTGTGGTGCTAATGCTACAAAGATTGTTTCTGCTACTCGTCACATACTTGACGGTGCCTCTGGGGACTTTCCCGGTAGGCATATGAAGTGGGTACGTGAACACGAGAACGCAGGATAGACTAGTAAGGAATCCTAGCCGGGGCAACTCCTATTATATTTCTCCACAACCTAATAAGGCGGGGTAAGTTTATATTATGTCAAGAGCAACACTAATTGATGAGCGTCCAGAAGAAGAGTTAGAAGCAACAGATCAACTCGACACAGAAGATACTGTAGAGACTCCAGAGGAGCAACCTCAAGCAGAATCTACACTTCCAGAAAAGTACCAAGGTAAGTCAGTAGAGGATCTAGTGCAGATGCACCAAGAGCTTGAAAGATTTACTGGCAAGCAGAGTACGGAAGTTGGAGAGTTACGAAAAGTTGTTGATGACCACATTCAGACACAACTTATTAACCAACCAGCACCTCAACAACAGCAACAAGAAGATGATACAGATTTCTTTGTAGATCCTACAACTGCTGTTAACCGAGCTATAGACAACCACCCTAAGATAAAAGAAGCACAAGCTTATACACAACAATACAAACAACAGGCTACTCTTGCACAGCTTAAATCTAAGCATCCAGAAATGGAACGTATTTTGCAAGACCCTAAGTTTGCTGAGTGGATCAAGGGGTCTAAAGTCCGAACAAATTTGTTTGTACATGCTGACCAAAAGTATGATTATGATGCCGCTGATGAACTATTTAGTAACTGGAAAGAACGTAACCAAGTAGTCCAACAGACAGCGCAAGCTGAAAAGGTAGCTCGTAAGAGTGCGGTACAGTCTGCAAACACAGGCAACGCTCGTGGAACATCAGAAGGATCTCGTAAGAAAATTTATCGTCGTGCTGACTTAATTAAACTTATGAAAGAAGACCCTGACCGCTACATGGCACTACAGCCTGAAATAATGGCAGCTTATGCGGAAAGGAGGGTCAAGTAGCCTAAAGGAGAAATACAATGGCTGAACAAACTTATCCCGGCACAGTTGGCGGTAACTCTATCGTCAATAAGGCCAAAGCAGACAAGTTTATTCCAGAGATTTGGAGTGACGAGATTATTGCTGCTTTCCAGAAGAACTTGAAGATGGCACCTCTTGTCAAGCGTTTGTCTATGACAGGAAAGAAAGGTGACTTGATTCACGTACCTAAGCCCATTCGTGGTGAAGCAAATGCTAAGGTAGCTGACACTGCTGTCACTATCCAAGCAAACACTGAGACTGAGTTGCAGATCACTATTGATCGACACTTTGAGTACTCACGTTTCATCGAAGATATCGTAGAAGTACAGGCTCTGTCCTCTCTGCGTCAGTTCTACACTGAAGATGCTGGCTATCAGTTGGCTCTTACGGTTGACACTGACCTGATGAATGCTGCTACTGGCTTTGGCGATGGTACTCGTACTACTACTCCTGCTAACACTGGTGCAAACTGGGTTAACAGTAACAGCTATTACTTTAACGCTGCTACAGGTCTTTCTGCTTTTGCAGTTGACACTGTAACTGACGGTGATAACTTTACTGATCTTGGTTTCCGCGAAGCTATCAAGTTGATGGACGATGCTAGTGTACCTATGGACAACCGTTGTTTGGTGATCCCACCTGCGGCGCGTAAGTCTATCATGGGTATTGATCGCTACGTGTCTTCTGACTTTGTTGGTGGACGTGGTGTCGAGTCAGGGTTGATTGGTAACTTGTACGGCGTAGACGTATATGTATCTAGCAACTGCCCCGTTGTTGAAGCGGCTGGTCAAAACACTGCATCAACTAAGGACATCCGTGGTTGCTTGTTCTTCCACAAAGACGCTCTCGTACTTGCAGAGCAAATGGCTGTACGTTCACAGACTCAGTACAAGCAGGAGTACCTCTCCACGCTGTACACTGCTGATACTCTGTACGGCATCCAAACCTACCGCCCAGAAGCTGGGTTTATTCTTTCGCTAGTTGACGCGTAAGATACACCGGGGGTCGCAATGGCCCCCTTTTATTTAAGCATCTTAAATTAGGGTGTTTAACTAAAAGACACAACGGATAGGAAAGCCTTATGTCTAACTATGTAAAATCCACAAATTTTACTGCTAA
>ENA-ORDR01000577-ORDR01000577.1-marine-metagenome-genome-assembly--contig:-NODE-577-length-18671-cov-6.446058_pt1 | contig 18671 bp, 15 predicted proteins | sample MGYA00240993_ERZ508538 | MGnify/ENA primary metagenome ERZ508538 (study PRJEB26207, sample SAMN05421999) | marine metagenome | isolation source: Monterey Bay, California, USA | place: USA:Monterey Bay... | reverse complement strand
AAGGAAATTTTAGAGAGTTATGCAAAAGCTGAGTTCTTTACTAAACTTCCTGAAATAGATGAAGAAATTAATCTTGTCACTTATGTTGCTGGAGTTGGAGATATATCAACAGATTTACTTTCACCAGGAAGTGATGCTCATTCAAGATCAGATAGAGAGCTACACGGAAAATGCATGTTTGAACACAATACAAAACAACAAAAAGAACTATTAGATTTACAAAAGAATCATCCTGACAAAATAGTTATGTTACTTGCTGAAAAAGGAACTATGGGTGTAGGTTCATCTAGAATGTCGGGGATAAATAATGTTTCATTATGGATCGGAAGACAAGCAAGTCCATATGTACCATTTATTAATATTGCTCCTGTTGTAGCGGGTACAAATGGTATATCTCCAATTTTTCTTACCACTGTTGATGTGACAGGTGGTATTGGTCTCGATCTTAAAAATTGGGTTAAGAAAAAAGATAGTAATGGCAAAACTATTGTTAATAATGATGGCGAACCAATATTAGAGGAAGCTTATACTGTTAACACCGGAACAGTACTTACAATTAACACAAAAAAGAAAAAGTTATTTAAAGATGAAAAAGAAGTGAGTGATGTATCAGCTGCATTTACTCCGCAAAAAATGGAGTTTATGAGAGCCGGAGGGTCCTACGCAATAGTATTTGGAAAAAAACTACAGTCCTTTGCTGCAAAAACCTTAAATATTGAAATGCCAATAGTTTTTGCGCCTTCCAAAGAAGTTTCTCACAAAGGGCAGGGTTTAACTGCTGCTGAAAAGATATTTAACAGAAATGCTGTTGGCACAACTCCAGGAAAAATTTTACACGCAGGGTCAGACGTAAGGGTTGAAGTAAACATTGTAGGATCACAAGATACGACTGGACTTATGACTTCTCAAGAACTTGAGTCTATGGCAGCTACTGTTATTTCTCCAATTGTAGATGGAGCGTATCAATCTGGTTGTCATACTGCATCTGTTTGGGACAAAAAATCTCAAGAAAATATTCCTAGACTTATGAGATTTATGAATGATTTTGGTCTTATCACAGCTAGAGATCCAAATAATGAATATCACGCAATGACAGATGTTATTCATAAAGTTCTGAATGATTTAACTGTTGATGATTGGTCAATCATTATAGGAGGGGATTCACATACTAGAATGTCTAAAGGAATTGCTTTTGGAGCTGACTCTGGAACAGTAGCTCTTGCTCTTGCTACAGGTGAAGCAAGCATGCCAATCCCTGAATCCGTAAAGGTAACATTCAAAGGAAAAATGATGGAACACATGGACTTTAGAGATGTTGTACATGCAACGCAATCACAAATGCTAGAAAAATTTGGCGGAGAAAATGTATTTCAAGGTAGAATTATTGAGGTACACATTGGAACACTTCAAGCAGATAAAGCCTTTACATTTACAGACTGGACTGCTGAGATGAAAGCCAAAGCTTCTATTTGTATTTCTGAAGATAATACTCTTATTGAATCTCTTGAAATTGCAAAAAGAAGAATCCAGGTGATGATTAATAAAGGCATGGATAATAAAATTCAAGTTCTTCAAGGATTAATTGACAAAGCTAACAGTAGAATTATTGAAATTCAATCTGGAATAAAGCCTGCTCTTACTCCAGACTCAAATGCAAAATACTTCGCTGAATTTGAAGTAGATTTAGATATTATTGCACAGCCGATGATTGCTGATCCAGATGTTAATAATGATGATGTTTCAAAAAGATATACCCACGACACTATTAGACCATTATCATTTTATAAAGGACAAAAAAAGGTTGACCTTGGTTTTGTTGGATCATGTATGGTACACAAAGGAGACTTAAAAATTCTAGCTCATATGCTAAGAAACCTTGAGACAAGTAGTGGAAATGTTAAATTTAATGCACCACTTATTGTTGCTGCTCCAACCTACAATATTATTGACGAATTAAAAGATGAGGGAGACTGGGATGTTCTGCAAAAATACTCAGGATTTGAATTTAATGATATTTCTCCTAAAAGCACAGCACGATTAGAGTATGAAAATATGATGTACCTTGAACGACCTGGATGCAACCTTTGTATGGGGAACCAAGAAAAAGCAGCAAAGGGAGACACAGTTATGGCTACTTCAACAAGACTGTTTAAAGGTAGAGTAGTTGCAGATTCAGAAAGAAAAAAAGGAGAGTCTCTACTGGCTTCAACTCCAGTAGTAGTTTTATCTGCAATTCTTGGCAGGACTCCAACAATGCAAGAGTATGAACTTGCTGTAAAAGGAATTAATCTCACAAAATTTGCTCCACCAAAACAAAAACTCTGCTCATAAAAAATAACGATTATTTAAACCAGTGTTATTTAATTTTTTTCAGGAATATCTTTTAAAAACTTCATTTTTCCGCTCTTATAATTAACCGTACAACAATAATGAGCTAAACCATTAGTGACGTAAAGATACTTAGCCTTTAAACTAAAATTATATTTTGCTATTTGATCGAAAGCATCTTTACCAACCTTAACATTAGGTGCTTTACACTCAACCAAAATCACAGGTTCTAACTCTCTGTTATTTACAATTAAATCTGCTCTAGTGTTTAAATTATTATATTTTACTAGTTTTTCAACTTGCATAAGTCCAATAGGATAATTTTTGTGATGTGCTAAATAATTAATTACATGTTGCCTAACCCACTCCTCAGGAGTTAATTTAAAATATCCTTTTCTTACCTCATCAAAAACTTGTATACTATTATTAACTAATCTATTTTTGATATTGAATTTTGGAAAATTAAGTTCTGGCATTAACATTTAACAAATTTAAGTGAAATATAACGAGATAATAAAATCCATTGATGATAAAAAATATAACAACATCTATTTCCTTAGTGGGTCTGAAAGTTACTATATAGATAAAATATCAGACTATATTTCAAAAAACATTCTAAACGAGGAAGACAAAGCATTTAATCAAGCTATTTTATATGGCAAAGAAACAAATGTTAAAGAAATTATCTCCGAAGCTAAACAATATCCATTTGGCGCAATAAATAGAGTTGTTATAGTTAAAGAGGCACAACATGTTAGAAATATTGAAAATTTAGATACCTATCTTGAAAATCCATTAAACACTAATATTCTAGTTATTTGTTATAAGAAAAAGATAGATGCGAGAAAAAAATTCTTTAAAAATCTTAAAAAAAATAATTATCTATTTGAAAGCAATCAACTGTATGAAAATCAAATAGCTAATTGGATAAATGAGTACTGTAATGAAAAAGGAATTAACATTACTAACGAATCTTGTGCAATTTTAGCTCAACATCTTGGAAATAATTTGTCAAAGATTACTAATGAGCTAGACAAGCTACTAATTAATATTTCTCAGGATGAGAAGATCACTCCTACTATTATAGAAAAGAATATTGGTATTAGTAAAGATTATAATGTATTTGAACTTCAAAATTGTTTAGGCAAAAAAAATATTTTACAATCCAATAAAATTGCAAATTTCCTGTCTGCAAATTCAAAGAACAATCCATTTGTTCTAACAATTTCATCAATTTTTAGTTTCTTCAAAAAAGTCTTAATATATAAACAGATTAGTAACTTAGACAGATCTAAAATTGCATCAACATTAAAAATAAATCCATACTTTGTAAATCAATATCAAACTGCATCTCAAAATTATTCATATAATCAACTAAAGAAAATTTTCAAATTTATAGAAGAATATGAGTTGAGGTCAAAAGGAATTGGCAATTATAATACATCCACAGATTCACTTTTAAAAGAACTAATATTTAAGATATTACACGCATAGTAACAAGCTTATAATTATCTATATTTGCATGTTTTTATTTACTATGAAAAAAATCATCTCCTTTTTTATTTTCTTTTTTATTTTCTCAAGCATTTTTGCTCAAACTGGAACAATAAGAGGTTTTGTTTACGACAAATCAACTGGCGAGCCAATAATGTTTTGTAATGTTTTCTTAAAAGGAACTACAATAGGTGCTCCAACTGATGTTAATGGAATGTATAACATTTCAAAAGTTAAATCAGGAAATTATCAATTAGTAGTAACATATTTAGGTTATGACACAACGCAGGTTGAAATTAATTTAGGAAACAATCAATTACTTACAAAAAATTTAGAGATTGCTGAATCGAGTATCAAATTAAATGAAGTAAAAATTTCTGCTGAAAGAGAAGCAATGCGAACTGAAGTTAATGCAGCAGCTATTAAGATTACAAAAAAAGAACTAGAAATGGTTCCAACCATTGGTGGAGACCCAGACCTTGCACAATATATACAAATTATACCCGGAGTTGTTTTTACAGGAGATCAAGGAGGGCAGCTATATATTAGAGGAGGCTCTCCAATTCAAAATAAAGTTTTAATGGATGGAATGATTATATACAGTCCTTTCCATTCTATAGGATTATTTTCTGTCTTTGACACTGACATAATTAGAAACACAGATGTTTTTACAGGTGGTTTCAACGCAGAGTACGGCGGAAGAGTTTCCTCAATAATGGATATTAAGACTAAAGATGGAAATAAGAAAAAATTTGGCGGAAAGCTTACAGCAAACACATTTGGATCAAAACTACTTTTAGAAGGACCATTAAGCAAAAATCAAAAATCTTCATTTGTCTTCTCTGGAAAAACATCATACCTTGATAAATCTTCTGATATTTTTTATAAAGAACCTCTATTCACATTTGATGAAAATGGGCTTCCATATAGCTATACAGATCTATATGGTAAAATTTCACTACATGGTAATAACGGCAGTAAATTTAATATTTTCGGATTCAACTTTCAAGATCTAGTTGATTATGAAAATATTTCAAAACTTAGTTGGAATTCAAATGGAATTGGAAGTGAATTTATTTTAATTCCAGGCAACTCACCTGTTTTAATTGAAGGTAACTTCGCATACTCATCATACAAAATTAGTTTAGATGAAGCAGCATCTCCTCTAAGAGAAAGTGGCATCTCAGGATTTAATATGGGTTTTGACTTTACTTATTTCAAACCAAAAAGTAAAATAAAATATGGTTTTGATGTTCATGGATATGCAACTGATTTTTTAACTTATAATTCTGTAAATACTCCTATAACTCAAAATGAAAACACTTCAGAATTTTCAGGATATATAAACTATCAATATACATCAACAAGATTAATAATTGAACCGGGCTTTAGAATTCAAAAGTATACTCTTGGTTTGTCACCAGAGCCTAGGCTTGGAATAAAGTACATAGTTAATGAAAAAACTAGATTAAAACTTGCAAGTGGATTTTATTCTCAAAATATTCTTAGCACCTCTTCAGACAGAGACGTTGTGAATTTATTTTCAGGAATTATATCATCGCCAGAAGAAATTCCAACTCAACCAAATGGAGATGAATATGCAAGTAAAATTCAAAAAGCAAAACACATAATAACAGGAATTGAATTTGATGTAAATAATCAGATTGACTTTCAAGTTGAAGCTTATATTAAAGATTTTAATCAACTTACAAATATTAACAGAAATATGACCAGTGATGATGACGACACATTTATAATCGAAACTGGAATTGCTCGTGGAATTGATGCACTAATAAAATACAATAGTAAAAAATTATATGTTTGGCTTGTTTACTCCTTAGGACAAGTTAAAAGGGATGATGGTGTAAGAGAATATTCTCCTCATTTTGACAGAAGGCATAATGTGAATTTTGTAACATCATACAAATTTGGCAAAAAACAAGATTGGAAATTTGATGCTCGTTGGAATCTTGGGTCAGGATTTCCATTTACACAGACACAAGGTTTTTATGAAAACATCACTTTTTCTGATGGTATAAATACTGATTACACCTCTACAAATGGAGATTTAGGAATCCAGTATGCTGAATTGAATAATGGTCGTTTACCTTATTATCACAGATTAGATATTTCACTAGCAAAAAATATCACTTTTAAAAACAATTCAAAATTAAATATTACTGCCTCAGTTACAAATGCATATAACCGTGAAAACATATTTTATTTTAATAGAGTAAAATATGATAGAGTAAATCAACTTCCATTAATGCCTAGCCTAGGGATGAGTTTAACTTTTTAAATTATTCAATTAAGCTAGTTAATTTATATTTGTAAATATTATTTTTGTAAAAAAAAACAGTGAATAGGATCTCTACAAAATATATATTCGTAACAGGTGGAGTAACCTCTTCTTTAGGCAAAGGAATCATTGCTGCTTCTCTTGGGAAACTCTTGATATCAAGAGGATATAAGGTAACTATTCAAAAGCTCGATCCATACATAAATATCGACCCAGGAACAATGAACCCATATGAACATGGTGAATGCTATGTAACTTATGATGGTGCTGAAACGGATTTAGATCTTGGTCACTATGAGCGTTTCTTAGCAAATAAAACTTCACAAGCAAATAACGTAACAACTGGAAGTATTTACCAAACAGTAATAGACAAAGAGAGGAAAGGTGATTATTTAGGTAAAACAGTTCAAATTATACCTCATATTACAGACGAAATAAAAAGAAGAATAAAAATATTAGGTGATACTGGAGAATTTGATTTTGTAATCACTGAAATTGGAGGTACAGTTGGTGATATTGAATCACTTCCATACATAGAAGCTGTTAGACAAATTAAATGGGAGATGCAAAGCAGCGCTATCTATATCCATTTAACACTAATACCTTACTTAAGTGCTGCTGGAGAATTAAAGACTAAACCCACTCAACATTCTGTAAAAACACTTTTAGAATCTGGAATTCAGCCTGATATTCTAGTATGCAGAACCGAGCATCCTTTAACTGAAAATATTAGACAAAAAATCGCCTTATTTTGCAATGTAGAAAAAGAGGCAGTTATTGAATCCATGGATGCTAAAAGCATATATGAAGTTCCTCTTTTAATGCAAAAGGAAAATCTTGATAAAGTTGTTCTTAAAAAACTTAATATAAAAGACACAGCAGATGTTCAGTTGGATAAATGGAACAACTTTTTATTTAAATTAAATAATCCAAAAAAAGAAGTAAATATTGGTTTAGTTGGAAAATATATAAAACTTAAAGACTCTTATAAATCAATATGTGAAGCATTTATTCACTCCGGAACCGAAAAAGATTGTAAAGTAAATATAAAATGGATTCATGCAGAGGAACTAAGTGATAAAAATGTAAATGAAAGCTTAAAAGATTTAAATGGAGTTTTAGTTGCCCCAGGATTTGGTGATAGAGGAATAGAAGGAAAAATAAATGCAATAAGATATGTTAGAGAAAACAATATCCCATTTTTTGGAATTTGTTTAGGAATGCAGTGTGCTGTAATAGAATTTGCGCGTAATGTATTAAAAATGCCTGAAGCTAACTCAAAAGAAATGAATCCAAATACAGATCAACCAGTAATAGATATTATGGAAGATCAAAAAAATGTTTCAAATAAAGGGGGGACAATGAGATTAGGTGAGTATAATTGTACACTTGAAAAAAACAGTTATTCATTTGCTGCATATAAAAATATAAACATACAAGAAAGACATAGGCATAGGTATGAATTCAATAATAAATATTTTGATTTATATAACTCTTCTGGAATGCATTGTGTTGGAAAAAATCCTGAAAACAATCTAGTTGAAATTATTGAAATTCCTAATCACCCATGGTTTGTTGGAGTGCAATTTCATCCAGAATACAGCAGTAATGTTTTAAACCCTCACCCTCTATTTAATAGCTTTATCGAAGCTTGTATTATAAATAAAAAATGAAAAATTACGATAAAAATTCTTTAACTGGATTTGTATTAATGTTTTTAATACTTCTTGTTTTTAATTTCTTTTTTCTTCCAACAAATGAAGAAATTGAAAAAGAAGTTAATTCTAATCCAATAGAATTAAAAACTACTCAAAATCAGGAGATTGATGAAAATTCAAATACAATTAATCAGGAATCTTCATATAGCAAAATAAATAAATCAGATTTTGGTGTTTTCTCAGAATCATCATTTGCAAAAGATGAAGAAGTTGTGCTTGAAAATGAAAAAATAAAGCTTGTAATATCAAACAAAGGTGGACAAATAAAATCTGTAGTTATTAAAGAAGGTCCAAATCAAAAAAAATATACGACTTACACTGGAGAAGAGCTTGAAATTTTTAATTCAGACTCATCAGTATTCAATCTTAATTTTTCAACTGGCATTAGTATAAATACTAAAGACCTATTCTTTAAGCCAATATTTTATAATACTTCAGAAAATCAAAATTCTGTTACAATGCGACTTTCTATTGATAGTATTCATTATGTAGATTTTAACTACAGAATTAATGATGATTATTTAGTAGATTTTAATATCAATCTTATTGGAATGGAAGAAATAATTCCAAACGAGTTAAATTACATGAATCTTGAATGGCAAATGAAAACGCCACAAACTGAAAAAAGCAAATCAAATCAGGATATGTATACTGGAATATACTATCAATTCTTAGCAGATCAAGATGATATTGATTATTTGGGATATACAACAGCTGAGGATGAGGAACAACTTTCAAACAAACTATCTTGGGTTGCTTTCCAACAACAATTTTTCAGCTCTATTTTAGTATCTAAAAGCGGTTTAGAGAATGCTTCTTTATATAGTGAAAAAAACGAAAACTCAAAGTACATAAAAAATCTATCTGCCAAATTTGAATTACCATACAATCACAATAGAAATGAGCAAATAGATTTTCAATTTTATTTTGGGCCTAATCATTACAAACAGCTACAGTCTTACAATAGTAAATTTGAGGAAATAATCCCATTAGGCTGGGGTATTTTTGGCTGGGTTAATAAATATATAATCATAAATATTTTTGATTTTCTCAGCAAATTCTTTACTAACTACGGCTTAATCATTTTTATCCTTACTGTCATTATTAAACTTGCCTTATCTCCTTTTACATATAAAGCATATTTATCTCAAGCTAAAATGAAGGTTTTAAAGCCTGAGATTGATAAAATGACTGAAAAACATAAAGGTAAAGATCCTATGAAAGTTCAACAAGAAACAATGAACTTATACAGAAAGGCTGGTGTAAATCCAATGGGAGGATGTTTACCAATGCTATTTCAATTTCCAATTTTAATTGCAATGTTCCGTTTCTTTCCAGCTTCAATTGAATTAAGATCTGAAGCCTTTTTATGGGCAGATGATCTGTCGGCATATGATTCTATTTACGACCTTCCTTTTGAGATACCATTTTATGGCGATCACATTAGTTTATTTACTCTATTGATGACTATATCAACTCTTCTTTATACAAGGATGAATAGTCAAATGGCTAGTGGGCAAATGGCTCAAATGAAATGGATGATGTATTTAATGCCAATAATGTTCTTAGGGTTTTTCAACAATTATGCTGCAGGCTTGAGTTACTATTACTTTCTAGCTAACATGTTCACATTTAGTCAACAATTCTTCATGAAAAAATTTATTGATGAAGATGCAATTTTAAGACAATTAGAGGAGAATAAAAAGAAACCAAAAAAGAAATCTAATTTTCAAAAGAAATTAGAGGAAATGCAGAAAAGACAGGAACAAAAACTTAAGAATAAAAATAAAAGGTAGAAATGAGAGGCTACCTATTAATAATATTTATTATTATTCTATCCTCTTGTAAAACAACTTCTAATCAAATCTCTAATAATCAAAAGAAACTAATTATTTCTTTAGAAAAGACTGCTTGTTTTGGTACCTGCCCTATTTTAAAAATTGAGATTTACAATAATGGCGCTGTAGTTTATAATGGAATAAAGCATGTTAAAAGATTAGGAATACATGATTTTGAAATTCAACCAAAAGAAATTCAAAAGATATTATCAAAGGCAAAAGAAATAGGTTTTTATAACTTAGAAAATGAATATACTGAAAGAATATCTGATTTACCAACAACCTATATTATGATAAACGGAAAATTAATTAAAGATTATTTTGGGGCACCAAAAAAATTAAAAAATCTTGAAACTCTAATTGAAAAAAAAATCTTGGATTTATTAGAGGTTAATTCTTTCTAGAAAAAATGCTAACGCTCTTTTCTTATCTTCATTAAAATCATAAGAAATCTTTTTATTTAAATAGTCTTTATAGTTGATGTTAGAAGATGATATTTGTTCTTGAAATATTGCATTATCAATATTATCAACCCCATATTTGAGAGCAACATTAAATTCTTTTTGAAATATACTGTCTAAATTAATTCTTGAAACCCAGCATGCAAATACAAATGGCATGCCAGTCATTTTATTCCAACTCTCGGCCAAATCATATATATATGCATATTTACCATTTAAATCAAAAGCACGATCTCCTATTACTAATGAAGCTTGATCATCTTTTATATTATATTGAGATTCTTTAGATGAATTATATAAAACAGGAGATATTTTCCAATAATCTCTTAAAAGTAATTTTAATAACTCTACTGAAGTTCTAGATTGATAATCTAAAGAAATTGATTTAATTTCATGTATTGGAACATGCGAATATAAGCATACTGTATCAACAGTATTTTCTGAACCAATGCAGTAGTCAGAGATTATAATAATATCTTTTAAATCATTTAAAACCACAACAGGAACTAGTGCAATATCTAACTCTCTTTCTCTTAATTGGTCAGCAATTTCAGCTGGATAAGAAGAGGAAAGATCTATAGACTTAGACATTTTTATGGACTTAAGCCCATATACAAATGGCATTGAATTTAGATATGAAATTACCCCAACTTTAATCATATAAAAAAATCAAAACAGTACCAAATACAGATAATTGAATAAACAAATTTTAAAATTGTGCCACCAAGAAAACCAACTAGAGAGCCTATGGCTATCTTAAATGATTTAAAAAAATCATAATCAGATTCAATAAGAGCACCTAAATATGCACCAAAAAAAGGTCCAACAATTACACCAAATGGTGGAAAAATAAAAATACCACATAAAATACCAAGTATAACTCCAAAAGTAGAAGACCTCCCTCCTCCAAAATACTTTACGGAATAAATTTGTAGCCAATAATCAAGAAGTGTAATTATTACAGCAAAAGCACCAAAATAAAAAAGATAATCACCCTCAAGATTAAACGAAGTGAAAAAATGAAGTAATAATAATCCAAAAAAAGAAAGTGGTGGACCAGGCACTATTGGCAATACAGAGCCAACCAGTCCTAAAATAAGAAAGAAAATTGATATAATTATTACAAATGTAACCATGACACAAAAATAACCAAAAATGAAACTAAACTAAAAATGAGAAATTTTATATTATTAAATTAAGTAATTTTGTAAAAAAAAGTAATGAGCTTATCTCCTTTAGATGCAATAGGACCAATTGATGGAAGATATAATTCCAAAACTAAAGAACTTCAAAAATATTTTTCAGAAGCATCACTAATTAGATTTCGTGTTAAAGTTGAAATTGAATATTTTATTGCATTGTGTAATAGCTCAATTATTCAATTGAATCACTTTCCATCTGAAAAATTTAAAGAATTAAGAAAAATTTATGAAGGTTTTAGTAATGATGATGCACAAAGAATTAAAGAAATAGAGTCTATAACCAATCATGATGTTAAAGCAGTTGAGTATTTTATAAAAGAAGAATTTAAGAAGTTAAAACTTGAAGAGTTTAATGAGTTTATTCATTTTGGCTTAACATCTCAAGACATTAACAATACAGCAGTTCCATATTCTATTAAAAAAGCTTTGGAAGAAATTATTATCCCGGAAATAAATAACATAATTAAATTAATAGAAAAAAATTCTAATAATTGGAGTAATATATCTATGCTTGCAAGAACACATGGTCAAGCTGCATCTCCAACAAGAATGGGTAAAGAAATGATGGTTTTTGTTGAAAGACTAAAGAACCAATTGTTATTGATGAATAAAATACCATATACTGCAAAATTTGGTGGAGCTACTGGAAATTTCAATGCACATCATGTTGCATTTCCAGACATTAATTGGGTAGACTTTTCTAATGAATTTCTAAAAAATTCTTTAGCGCTTAAAAGACAACAGACAACTACACAGATAGAACACTATGATAATTTGGCTGCTATAATGAATAATTTATCTAGAATTAATACGGTATTAATTGATTTTTCTAGAGATATATGGACATATGTTTCAATGGATTATTTTAAACAAAAGATTAATAAAAATGAAGTTGGTTCATCTGCTATGCCACACAAAGTAAATCCTATAGATTTTGAAAATGCTGAAGGCAATTTAGGTATTGCAAATAGTATATTTAGTTTCATGGCAGATAAATTACCTATTTCTAGGCTTCAAAGAGATTTAACAGATAGTACTGTTTTAAGAAATGTTGGAGTTCCTCTAGCACATACTTTAATTGCGTTAAAATCATTAAGTAAGGGGGTCAATAAATTAGTAATTAACGAGGAAAAGATAAGTACAGATTTAGAGGAAAATTGGGCTGTTGTAGCAGAGGCTATTCAAACTATTCTTAGACGAGAAAACTATCCAAACCCATATGAAGCCTTAAAAGAACTAACTAGACTTAATTCAAAAATTACTAAGGAGACAATAAGTGATTTTATCGATAATTTAAATGTTGAAAATAGTATTAAAAAGGAGTTAAAGAAAATTACACCAACAAACTATACTGGAATTTAAAATTGAAGTTTATTTTTTTGCAAATACTCTTCCCAATTCCAAATAAAATGTTTCAATAAATTTTTCATTTCACTTATAAAGATTGGATTGGGCTTATTTTTTCTCTTGAAGAGAGTTCCCTGAAAATCATTAATATTATATTTTTCAAATATTGCAAAAGCCATTGCATCTATTTCAGAATCAAATTCATTTAAAAGATCTCCAAAATAACTTTCATACTGAAGAAAACTTTCAACACCTGCTATCTTTTCGTTTTCGCTTGAACTCCTACTAATATCCTCCACAATAAGATTACGTAATTTAAATACTTCTTCCTCTTCAAAATGAGATTTTAAATTATTTAAATTGCCTAAATAAATAATTAATCTAAACCATTTTACGTCATCTTCTTTAAGGTTGGGATTATTTTCTAAATTATTATTATTATTAATAAAGTCTTTAATCTCAACAAAGCCATGAGAGATTACTTCATCTAGTGTTTTACAATAAATGGAAACTAAAGCATCTAGCTTAACCTTTTTCTTTTTAGATAATAAACCAAAAAACTTAATCATAACTTTAATTTAAACTAAAATGTTTAGCAAAAACCAATACTATGTTATCTGCTATAGCTAAACATGCAGTTGCTGCTGGAGAAGGAGCATTTAGCACATGAATATTTTTATTATTCTTAATAATTTTAAAATCATCAATTACATCTCCATCTTCACCTAACGCCATTGCTCTCACCCCACTTTTTCCTTTTTCTAAATCATTTAACTTCAACGAAGGTACTAGTTTTTGCAAATCTCTCAAAAATAATCTTTTTGAAAAAGACCTTTTATATTCGTTTAAACCAAATTTCCAATGATTTATGAACAATTTTAAGGTTCCGATAAAAAATAAAGATTCTATAGTATCCATCAAATTAAATGAAAACTTACTATAACCTTCTCTTTTAAAAGAATATACAGCATTAGGCCCACACTCAATAGACCCATTAGTCATTCTAGTTAAATGAACTCCCAAAAAAGGGAATTCTGGGTTTGGTACTGGATATATAAGGTTCTTAATCATATGCTTCGAACTTTCTTTAAGTTTATAATAATCACCTCTAAAACTCACTATTTTCATATTGGTTTTAAGATTGTCTTTTCCAGCTAATCTATCTGAAAATAAACCAGCACAAAAGATATTATTCTTTGTATAAATCTTTCCTTTACTTGTAAGTAAATAGTCATTTTTAAAATTAAAAACCTCACACGATAATATAATCTTACTTTTATTATTTATTGAAGTTATTTTTTCAGCAAATTTTTTTGTTGTTTGCTTATAATCTATAATGCCTGACTCAGGGACATATAAAGCTGACTTGCCAACAGCATTTGGCTCTATTTCTTTAAGTTCATTTGAGTCTAATATTTTCAGATCTTTTAACCCATTTTTTTCACCATTGATCTTAAGTTGTAATAATTTTTTAGCCTCTCTTTTATTAGTTGCAAGTACAATTTTTCCACAAACATCATAATCTATATTATTATTTTCAGCAAACTCAACAAGTTGTTTTCTACCGTTAACACAGTTTTTTGCTTTTAGACTATTAGGTTTATAATATAATCCCGAATGAATCACTCCAGAATTTCTTCCAGTTTGATGAAATGCTAATGAATCTTCTTTTTCAACTACTGCTAAGCATAATTTAGGATATTTTAGTTGTAGTTTATATGCAGTAGCCAAACCAACAATACCGCCTCCAACTATTGCAACATCAAATTTTAATTCTTCCATCCAAGAGCTTTAAAAAAACTTATTTTATTAAATAGAAGCCAACCAATAATAAAAAATACAACAACACTTAATAAAGCCATTTGTTGACTATACAATTTAGTAATCAATCCAAACAACAAGGGTCCCAAAAATGATGTGGCTTTTCCAGTTAAGGCATAAAATCCAAAAAACTCATTTTTTTTATTTTCAGGAATTATTTGAGACATATATGATCTACTACAAGATTGGTTAGGTCCAATCATAGAGCCTAACAAAATGCCAGCAATCCAAAAAACTTCTTTTGGATAATTAGTCCATGGTGCCACAAAAGCAAGTAATGTTGAAATTATAAGAACCACTAAAGATAAATTAATAACATTACGCGTACCAATTTTATCTTCATATGAACCAAAAATAAAAGAACCAAGAGCTGCAAATACATTTAAAATTATACCAAGGATTAAAACTTCATTCATTGTAAAATTTAATGATCCTACAGCATAAACTCCACCAAGAGCAAAAATTGTAATTAAACCATCATTATAAAATAACCTAGCTATTAAAAAATTAACTACTTTTTTATAATTGCTAATTTCTTTAAATGTAGAATAAATAGAAGTGAACGATGTAGATATGTCTTTCTTTGTAACCTTACTTCTTTTTGAATCTTTTAGAAAGATAAAAGTAGGTAAGCTGAACAGAACAAACCATATTGCCACAAGAACACATATTTGTTTCACTTCTTGAGGGTTATTTACATCAAATAAAATAAATGAAATAAACAAAGCAGACAGACCACCTAAAAATCCTAAACCCCAGGCATTACCTGAAACTCGTCCAATATTTTTATCGGTAGATAATTCTTTTAAATATGAATTACAAAAAACACATCCCATTTCAAATGAAATATTTGAAATTATTACAAAAGCAATAGCTAAAGACAAATCACCTTTTTCAGGAAAATATAATAAAGCAGTGAATAGTGAACACAGAATTGTAAAAAAAACAAGAAATGATTTTCTATATCCAGTCTCATCAGCAAAAGCCCCTAACAATGGAGATAAAAAAGCTACTATAATCGCAGTTATTGAAATTGCATTTGCCCATAAGAATGTTCCTTCAATCTCATTAGGAGCAATATAATTAACAAAAAAAGCACTGTAAATAAAAGTGATTATTAAAGTTGTATAAGGCTGATTTGCAAAGTCATAAAAAGACCAAGAAATTATTTGCTTATTTTGCTTTGCTTTTGATAAAAACATATTAAATATATTTCTCAATATTACAAATATATTTTAAATAATAGATTTATCTTACATGATAAAAAATGTAAATTTGCACAAAAATTATTATGAATTTAGAAGGAATAATTAATGTCTCAGGAAAACCTGGATTATTTAAAGTAATCTCAAGGTCAAGCAACAATGTAATAATAGAATCTTTAGTTGAAAAAAAGAGAACAGCTATTTACTCTCACAATCAAGCCAATCTTTTGGATGAAATTGGAATTTACACTTATAATGATACGATTCCATTATCCCAAATTTTTACTGAAATAGCAACAAAAACAAATTGTGGCCCATCTATAAGTCACAAAGCTTCAAAAACAGAATTAACAAACTATTTTAGAGATATATTACCAGAATATGATGAAGAAAGAGTATATATATCAGATATAAAAAAAGTAATACAATGGTACAATTCTATGCAGTCACTTAACATGATTAAGTTAGAAAAAATAAAAAAGAAAGAACCAAAAACAAAAAAGTAATGAAATACAGCCAATATCCCTACGAACGAATTAATCTTGAAGAATTTAAAAAAAATATTCAAGCTATGATTATTAATTTTAATTCTGCTGATTCAGCTGATGAACAAATTGAAATTATTAATAATTATCAACATGTTCAAAAAAATTACCACAGTTATGGGAGTATTGCTCACTTAAACTTTGCTAAAAATACAAAAGATGAAAAAGCAGTTAAAGAAAATAAATACTATAATGAAATAGGCCCTGAAATAGCTGCAATAGATAATCAGTTTACTAAAGCAATAGATGCATCAAAATTTAAAAAAGAACTACTTTCTGAATTTGGAGAACATTATTTTAATTTAATTTCTATGGAATTAAAATCATTTGATTCAAAATTAGTTAGCTTAATGAAAGAAGAAAATGAACTCAGTAATGAATATAGAGCATTACTTGCAGGGGCGGAAATTAAGTATAAAGGTAAAACATTAAACCTTGCAGGCTTATCTCCATTCATGCAAGATATTAATAGAGAAACAAGAAAAGATGCTTATCAGTTAATGGATGGGTTTTTTAAAGAAAATGAAGAAAAATTAGATTCTATTTTTGACAAATTGGTAAGTGTGAGAAATAAAAAGGCAGAAGTTTTAAAATTTGAAAATTTTATACCACTTGGATATCTGAACATGAATAGGTCTGATTATGGAGCTGCTGAGGTAAGTGAATATAGAAAACAAATTGTAAAACATATAGTTCCTTTAGTAGAAAAGATCAATTTAAAAAGAAAAAAAATATTAGGTTACGATGATATGTTCGTATACGACACCTTATACTTTAAAGAAGGAAATCCAAAACCTAAGGGTGGTGTAGATTTTCAAGTTGCTCAAGCAAAAACAATGTATAGTGAGCTTTCAAAAGAAACGGATGATTTTTTTAATATGATGATTGATGAAGAATTAATGGATCTAGACAATAGAGCTGGAAAATCAGGTGGTGGATTCTGCACATCATTTCCATCTCTAGAAAGACCATATATATTTGCTAATTTCAACGGTACTGATCATGATGTGACTGTTTTAACACATGAGGCTGGTCATGCATTTCAATGTTATCAAAGTAGAAAACAACCAGTAAATAGATATTTATGGCCAACGTATGAAGCATGTGAAATTCACTCTATGAGTATGGAATTCCTTACTTGGGATTGGATGCATTTATTTTTTAAAGAAGACACTGAAAAATTCTTATTTAAACATATCGCTGGTTCTCTAGCTTTTCTTCCTTATGGAGCATTAGTTGATCATTTCCAACATTGGGTATATGAAAATCCTAATGCTACTCCAAAAGAAAGAAAAAATCAATGGTTGGAATTAGAAAATATTTATCAACCGGGAAAAAATTATGACAATTTAGATTTCTTAAAAAATGGAGGATTTTGGCAAAAACAAGCTCATATTTATGAAATGCCTTTTTATTATATAGATTATACTCTTGCACAAGTTTGTGCATTTCAGTTTTGGATTAGAATGCAAGAAGATAAAGAATCGGCATGGCAAGATTATCTCAAACTATGTAAGGCTGGAGGATCAATGTCATTTCTTGATTTAGTTAAACTAGCAAATATAAAATCTCCTTTTGATCCACAGGTTTTTGAGGAAGTTGCTAATAAAATTAACGACTGGTTAGAAAAAAATAGTTTATAAAACTAACAACCATTCAAAAGGTTAGACTTTATTGAACCATCCTTATTATAGAATTTAATATTTTCTATACCTAAAATAATTGTAGACTCAGATATCTTATGTCCTTCCTCATCATAATACATCCACTTGCCAGTTTTCTGACTATATACGCCACTTTTTCTATGATCATACTTTCCTTTTGACTCAATATTTCCATTGGGATGAAATGAATGCCAATATCCAGACATTTTACCATTTAAGTAAAAACCTTCAGTCATCATTATTCCATTTTTGTAATAATATCTACAAGATCCTTCTCTAATTCCATCATTGTAGTGAACTTGAGATAATATCTCACCATTATCCCAATACTCTATTTTTACCTCGGACTGAGAAAAAACAAAAAATGGAAATAATAAAAAAAAGAATATAATATATTTCATAAATATAAATATACAAAAAAGCCCTACTTATTACTAAGAAGGGCTTTTTTATTAAAATCGGCGACGACCTACTCTCCCAGATATCACTCTAGTACCATCGGCGCAACTAGGCTTAACTACTCTGTTCGAAATGGGAAGAGGTGGGCACTAGTGCAATAGTCACCATAAAACTATATGTTTATGACATAAATCGTAATGAATATATATATTTAATCTTCAAAGTCTACGGGTAATTAGTATCACTCGGCTTTGACATTTCTGTCTTTACACCTGTGACCTATCAACGTCATCGTCTATAACGACCCTTAAAAGAAATCTAATCTTGAGATGAGTTTCGTGCTTAGATGC
>ENA-ORDR01000574-ORDR01000574.1-marine-metagenome-genome-assembly--contig:-NODE-574-length-18743-cov-6.358995_pt1 | contig 18743 bp, 17 predicted proteins | sample MGYA00240993_ERZ508538 | MGnify/ENA primary metagenome ERZ508538 (study PRJEB26207, sample SAMN05421999) | marine metagenome | isolation source: Monterey Bay, California, USA | place: USA:Monterey Bay... | reverse complement strand
TTCACGGTACCAATGCAAATTGAGGTTGGGCTCTCACCTTTGGCAATCAGTTTTTTTAATTTAGATCCAAGTTGGTGTGCGTTTCCAGAGCAAATTTCATCTATAATTTCATTTAGTTCTATATCTAACGAATAGCCTGAGCATTCTAAGATGTCATCAGCAGAGACAGGGGAGCTGTCTTTCATTTTGTATAGACTTATTTTTTCAAGAACACTTTCAAAATCAGCAAGCCCCATTGATTGTCCCAATTGAATTAAATCTTTATTGTTATCAATAGTATTTATGCCTGATTTTTTTATTGCTAAGTTCAGCTCATCAATGGTTGGTGGTTCTGGATAAATTCCGATAGAAATTAGATTATTATTATTTTCAAATAATTTTCGCAATTTTGATCGTACAGGCAGAACATTAGCTGTAACAATTAAGAAGGCGTCATCTTCGTTGCGATTAAGTATTGTTTCCTCAATTAATGTTGTTAATCCATCTGAACAATTTTCAATTAAAACCAAGCGTGGACCAGGAAAAAAACCTAAAGCCTTTATAGCATCAAGGGCTAATGATTTATTTTTGCGCAGTTCTGCGGCGGGTATTTCGGTTAACCGCATTTCACTCTCAGCATTATTGCCGACAAGTTTTAACTTTATTTGATTATATTGGTATCTAATTTTGTCTTTTGGTGCTCCATGTAACAGTAATCCTGGCACAGGAGTTGGATCCAAAATATATTTAATAGCATTTTTACCAGCGATTTTCATTTAATCCAATCAAAATTTAAATGATAAAGCTCTGTTAAAACTGCTTGTGATAATAGGTTAGCTAAGCGTTTTTTTGCATTTCTTTCTGCGGCTTTGTTTGCGAGAATTGATTCACTTACATCGTATGCTACAGTTTCTTTTATGACAAATTCATGAGTGTTTTTAGCGTCAGAAAATGCACATTTAATTATACCGTTGAGATCGATTCTAGTTTCTTCATTATCTGAGGATAGAGCATATTTTCTTTCTGATGTATTTATGCTCACTTTAAGTTTTAATCGTTTTTTCTGACCAGTATCTTTTAAAGAAAACCTTAAATTTTGGGATAGATAGAACCCAATTTCCGTATCAATATTTTCTACATATATTTTGTTGTTAATTAATTCATTTTTAAAGTCTGATTTATAGAGGGGGGTAACATTACAGGACGATAAGCTAAAAAAACCAACCAAGATGAAAAAAATTTGCCTATAAAACAACATTTACTATCCGTCCGGGAATCACAATTACTTTTTTAGGCAACGCGCCATTCAATATTTTTTTGATCTTGTCGTCTGAGAGTGCTAACGACTCAATATCGTCCTTTCCTAAAGATTTTGAAAATGTAATCAAAGACCGCACTTTGCCATTGACTTGAATTGCTACCGTAACGTCGTCATTTTCTAATAATGATTTATCCAATTTTGGCCAAGAAGATAAACTTGCTAAACCTTGGCCTCCTAGTGTTGACCACATTTCTTCCGCAATATGAGGAGTGAATGGCATCATAAGTATTGCTAATGTTTTTAAAGCTTCTGTCTTAGCTCTTACACCAGCATTTGATCTATTAATTATATTTGTTAATTCGTATAGACTAGCTATTGATTTATTAAATGAAAATTCCTCAATCCCTTTTGTTACTTCATTTATTGAATAATGGACTGATTTTAACAAGGCTCCATCTTCACTGTTGTCTTGGGTGTTATTTTGTTCGAGGGCATCAATTAAGCGCCAAACCTTATTTAAATGTTTCCATGACGCTTCAACGCCTGAGGTCGTCCATTCTACATCCCTTTCTGGTGGGCTGTCAGACATAACAAACCAGCGAGCTGTATCAGCACCATATTGATTAATAATATCTTCAGGATCAATTACATTTTTCTTTGATTTTGACATTTTGATTATTGGTCCAACAAATGCTTTCTCTCCAGTAGCAGTTACGGTGTAATCGCCATTTATTTTTTTGATTTCATCTGGTGAATACCAAATTTTCTTTTTTGAACTTGATGCTTCTGGAATCGAGTAGGTTTCATGTGTAACCATTCCTTGAGTGAAAAGTGCATTAAATGGTTCAATAGCCTTTTTTGGCAAGTGATTGGTTATGTTCATCGCTCTTGCAAAGAACCTTGAGTACAGTAAGTGCAAAATTGCGTGTTCTACCCCTCCAATATATTGATCTACATTCATCCAGTAGTTGGCTTCTTTGGGATCAATTGGACGTTTTGATTTTGGTGAGGTGAATCTAGCAAAGTACCAAGAAGAGTCTATAAAAGTGTCCATGGTATCAGTTTCTCTTCTCGCGCCTATTCCACAAATTGGACAGTTACATTTGAGCCATAATGTATGACGATCTAAAGGATTTCCTGGTTTATCAAATTTAACATCTTTTGGTAAAATAATAGGTAGGTTTTCTTTTTTTTCAGGAACAGCACCACATTTTTCACAGTGCACTACTGGTATTGGACAACCCCAATAACGCTGCCTGCTTGCGCCCCAATCTCGTAATCTGTACTGCGTTCTTGCTTTGCCCCAACCTTCATTTTCAGCAAATTTTATTGTCAAATCAATTACTTCTTGACCTGAGGCTTCAACAACACCGGTAAAGTGGTCAATCCATCTGACAACCTCATTTTTTGGCGGTACAAAAGCTGTCTTTTCCACATTTATTTCATTCTTTATTGAATAAAACGTGTCAATTACCGGTAATTTATATTTGATAGCAAAGTCTAAGTCACGTTGATCATGAGCTGGACAGGCAAAAATTGCACCAGTCCCGTAATCCATTAAAATAAAGTTGGCTATCCAAACTGGTAATACTTTTGCTGAAATTAATGGATGTCTAACGGTTAAGCCAGTATCAAAACCAATTTTTTCAGCTGTTTCCATGTCCTGTTGAGACGTTCCAGAACTTCTGCATTTAGAATTGAATTCCAAAATTTCGCTATTATTTTGTTCTAATTCTTTGGCCAAAGGATGATCTGGAGATATACCTATAAAACTAGCTCCTAAAAGTGTATCTGGCCTAGTTGTAAAAACGTCTATATTTGAAGTACAGAAATTAGTTTTGGTTAAAGGAAACTTAATTTCAAGCCCAACTGATTTACCAATCCAGTTTGCTTGCATCATTTTTACTTTGTCGGGCCAGTCTTTTAGTTGATCTAAAGAACTTAGTAATTCTTCTGAATAGTTGCTAATTTTAAAAAACCATTGTGTTAGTTCTTTTCTTTCAACTAATGCTCCTGATCGCCAGCCTCTTCCTGCCTCAACTTGCTCATTAGCTAAAACAGTCATATCTACAGGATCCCAATTAACCAATGCACTTTTGCGATAAGCTAGTCCCTTTTCCATCATATCAATAAACATGGCTTGTTGATGCCCATAATATTCTGGGTCACAAGTTGCAAACTCTCGAGACCAATCAATGGATAAACCTAAAGGCAGCATTTGACTCCGCATATCTGCAATATTTTGGTATGTCCAATCTCCAGGATGCACGCCTTTTTCCATTGCAGCATTTTCAGCAGGTAGGCCGAAAGCATCCCAACCCATCGGGTGCAAGACATTATACCCATTAGCAGTTTTAAAGCGAGCTACGACATCTCCCATCGTATAGTTTCTAACATGACCCATGTGTATTCTACCTGAAGGGTAAGGGAACATTTCCAATACATAATACTTTTCCTTGGTTTCGTCCCTCTCCACACGAAAGATTTGTGATTCATGCCATTTTTTTTGCCACTTAGGTTCTGAGATTTTTGAATTATAACGAGACACTGTCAATCCTTTGTCGATAAATTTATAATGTCAAAACTAAAAATGGCATGCATTATTACAGTTTGTCATCGCTAATTCGAAGTTGTCGAGCTCTGCTCAAAATGGCATTTTCTACAGCTTTTATAGTCTCTGAATCTGCTAATCCATTTTTCCGTAATAACGTTACCTTGAGGGCCCGGGCGTCTAATGAGGGGTCTTGGATGTAGATTGTTGCTTTGTACAAGGTATTCGTGCCTGGAGGTGATCCCCAACCTGTTGTAATAATTCCTGAAAACGGATCCGCACCTTCCAAGGGTAAAAAATTCAAAACCTCAAGAGATGCTTTCCAAATATATCGATTAACTTTCAAGGTTGATTCTGAATAATTATTTGAAAATAAATCAAATATACTTTCAGACTCCTCAATGATATTATTAGGATTTATATTAATTGCTGCCTTCTCATTTGCAGACTCTACCGGCTTATTTGTTAATAAATCTGTCATACCACAATTACAGAGTATTAAAGCAGAGATGCAAAAATAGCTCAGATGTTTAAAATTTATCAATGTAATTTCCAATCCAATTTTAATATAGGTATAAACGTCAATGTGACCTTGCTTCAAGCATATAGTTGTTTGCCCCATTACCTTTTAGCTGTTTTTTTGAGTGTGGCTTCTCGGCATCACATGTTTATTTCATTGAATTAAAAAGTGGGAGCTTCTTGACCACGAAGCAATAAAAGTAGATCTATACCAGCAACTCAGTTCGGATTCCCTGAATTGAGGCGCAGTAATTAACTTAAATTTGAGGGAAAACAATGAAAAAAGTTCTTCTTACTACATCTGCTCTGACCCTGCTTGCAGGCGCAGCAGCAGCAGACGTTGGCCTTAGTGGTCACGCTCGTATCGGTATAAGCAACAGCACAGCAGCTGTTTCAGCAACAGATACTACTAAAGTTGGTACAGTAAACTATCTACGTAACCAAATCACTTTCACTGGATCAGCAACGTCTGACGGTGGATTAACTCTTAGCACATGGACAAGATATCGCCAGTCAGCAGCTTCAAGCGTGTTTGCTGGAACAGGCGCTTTCTCAGCTCCAAATATAAGCGTATCAAATGGTGCAATAACTCTAGCTGCTGGTAATACTGGCGGTGCGGTTGCAATGAATGCAGGCATTTGGGGTTGTGGCGCTATCATGTGGGGTTGTGCCGACATAGTTGGTTCATGGGACTGGGCGTCTACTTCATCAACAGGTGCAGGACCTAACGTTGTTCGTCTAGACATGGCTCTAGGTTCAGCAAGCGTTTCTGTTTCTGGCGGTAACGGCAATGACTCAGAGGTTGCTATGAGCTTACCTATGGGTGGCGGTTCAGTTGGTATCGGTTATGATGCTGGCTCAGCAACAGCAGCAGTAGCTGCTCGAGATGCTGTAAACGCTGTAGCAGCTGTAGCAGAAGTAATTACAAATAACGTTGTAACTACAGCCGCGGCAGCAGCTGTACCAGCAGCAGCAGCTGTGACAGCAGTTGCAGCAGCAGATGCGAAGCCAACAATACACATGGGCTATTCTGGTTCAATGGCTGGTCTAAGTGTTAACGTTAGAGCAAGTCAATCAGACTCTAAAACAGGCTATGTAGGTTCTGTAACAGCTCCAGTTGGCGCTGGTAGTGTCTATGTATTTGCTGGTAAAAACCTTGCACAGGACAACGTGTATGGACTTCGCTACAACCAATCACTAGGTGGTAGTGTTGCGATGCAAGCTGGTATGACTAGCGCTGCTGGCGACACAACAGTTGGTGCTGGTGTAAACTTTAGCTTCTAATCTTTTTTGATTATTTGTTAATAAAAGAGCGGGTTTTTCCCGCTCTTTTTATTTTAAGCCTTTTGTTACCTGATCACATATTCCAAATCAATTAATTCTGAAAGTTTCAAAATGCAATTATCTCGAGTAAAAGCATTGATTAATAAATCAGAATTAACAGCAAAAAAGAAAATTAATTCAGTAGAATTAATTGCTGTGTCAAAAACTCAACCAGATGAAAAAATTGAAGTTGTTTTAAAAGAAGGTCACCGTTGTTTTGGTGAAAATAGAGTTCAAGAGGCTTATGGAAAATGGCCTAGATTTAAAAAGCATTACAGTGATATTGAACTTCATTTAATTGGCCCTTTGCAAACAAATAAAACCCGCCAGGCATTTGATTTGTTTGATGTTATTCAAACATTAGATCGACTGAAACTTGCAAAGTCTTTTGCAAATTTGGTGCAGGAAAAAGGCGTTTGCCCATCATTATTTATACAAGTGAATACGGGAGAAGAGCCACAGAAGGCAGGGGTACTCCCAAAAGAATTAGATGCTTTCGTTAAAGAGTGCGAAGCCATGGATCTCCCTATTGAAGGATTGATGTGCATACCTCCAATTGATGACGAACCATCTTTACATTTTGCGCTTTTAAAAAAAATGAAAGATAGAAATAATATAAAATCGCTCTCTATGGGAATGAGTGCGGATTTTGAGACAGCTATAATGTTTGGTGCAACTCATGTTCGTGTTGGTTCTGCTATATTTGGAGAGCGCTAAGCTACGATTTAATAATTATTTTAGATGTGTTTTCTAGTAATCGAAAGACAAGTTTTAGATCATTCATTGAGAAGGCAATGCAGCCCTCAGTTGGGTGACGAGGCTTTCTCCAGGCATGTAAAAATATAGCAGAACCCAAACCTGGTTCAGGTTTTGGCCAATTATAATCAGTGATACCAATCAAATCATAAATTGGATCGGGTCGCCAAAGTTTTTCATAACTAAATTTAGTCTCAGGGTTGCTTAATTTATTATAATTCGGATCAAGTGGATCATCAGACCATGTGTCTCTTAATTTTATAGTGTTATTAGTATGTAAGTTAAGCCTATCTCTTCTGTACATTATAGATATTAACCTCCATACGCCCTCGGGAGTTAATCCATCGCCTTCATGTGTTTTTTTTCCAATTCCGGAGCGGCCGACTGAACAGGGAAATTTGTAGCCTTTTATTTGAGCGCCCCATTTTCCTATTAAAAGATCCTGGAAATTTTTAATCAAAATAAATGGCCACTTTTTTGTCTTTTGGTCGCTAAATAGTTTTTATTTTCAGCTGTTTTACCAACATTTATTGCTATTCGCTTTACGACAGTAATACCATTATTGTTCATCATTTCAATTTTTTTGGGATTATTTGTAATTAATCGGACAGAATTAAAGCCCATGTTTTTTAATATGTCAGATGCAATCTTAAAGTCTCGCTCCTCATCCTCAAAACCCAATCTATGATTTGCCTCAACAGTATCAAAGCCCTCATTTTGCAGTGAGTAGGCACGCATTTTATTGGTTAATCCGATGCCTCTACCTTCCTGGTTTAGGTACAGCAAAACCCCACTTTTCTCATTTCCCATTTGCTCTAAAGCTTCGTTTAATTGTGCACCACAGTCACATTTCAATGATCCTAATATATCACCAGTGAAGCAAGCTGAATGTATTCGACAAAGAACTGGTAGTGAACGATCTGGCTTGCCAATTTCTATTGCATAATTTTCTTCCACACCATTTTTATGGTGGAATATGTGCAATCGACTGGATTTTGATGCTTTAATGGGCAGGCTCGCACTAACAATATTAGTAATATTTTCATTTTGATGAGCTATAAGTATGTCTTCAGAGGTTATCGTGGTAATGTATTTATTGGTCATATCTATTTTTTGAGTTAATACTGACGGCAATAGTCTGGCTTGCTTGCAGAGTTGAATTCCCATTCTATGAATTTCAGCGGATCCCTTTCTAATAGGCTCAAATGGGCCTTTCATAGGATATTTTAGATCATCAGCAGGATCTGCGAGAGCCTTTACCCACCGCCAATCTTTTACCTTGTTGAGCTTAAATCTGCCGATATCGTTATCATAGGCGGTAATATTTAAAGTTTTTGCGCGTTGTGCTGTTATGCTAAATTCAGTATCTACGCTCAATGTAGAATGGCGTTCTTTGGAGATGGTTTCAATTGAAAAAATTAACCAATTTTCGTCGTTGTGTGATAAACATATAGGGAGTCCTATACGCAAATCATTACGTGCTCTATCTACTAATTCTACTGATGTTGGTATAAGCAAAAACTATTCCTGATTTAATATACATTTCATTAATCTATAGAGCCATTTTAACAAAAGTGAAGGTATTGTAATTAATTATATCTTATTATTTTAATATTTTTTATATAGGGAATAAGCATTTTGCAGGATTAAGTAATTAAGTGACATTAAATGATGAATAAGGTTTTAAAAAAAGTTCTTTTAGTGAGTTCTGATGATCTTCTAAATAAAGCATTAATTGAGCAATTTGAGCTAGTAAAACTATTTAGTTTTAAAGTTTCTCAAACCTTAAAAAGCATAAATGAACTTTGTAAACCTGATTTGATTATTTACAATTACACTTTAAACGAAAATCAAACACTGGAAATCACAGATTGGATTAAACGTAGGCCCTTTGATTGTAAGTTAATAATACTTGGTGCTGATCTAAAAACTCAAATTAAAACAAACATAGAAAATCTAGAGAATTGTATATTAATTGAGAAACCATTTATTTATGACTTTTTGGAAAAAGCCATCGTTGAGTGTCTTAAAGAAAGCTTGTCGCAAGTTTTATATGTAGATGACATTAAATTTTTTCCTAATCAGAAAATTATTGTAAACGCTTATAATAAGGAAATCAGACTAACTGAAAAAGAAACTGAAATTTTATTATTTTTGTATGATTCTGCCAATCAGATTGTCTCAAAAGAAACTTTGCTAAATAAGGTTTGGGGATATAGCGAAGGCGTTACTACACATACTTTGGAAACGCACTTATACCATTTGCGAAAGAAACTTGATGATGATAAGATCATTTCCACTGAAAAAGGTGGTTATTGTATGTCGATTTAATTATTTTTTCATATAAAAATAGCTTTCCAACTTAGTTAACATATGGGTATAAAAATGAAGATCTGCTCTTGGAATATTAATTCAATAAGATTGCGTGAAGCTCAAGTTTTACGCCTTTTACGCGATGAATGCCCTGATGTAATTTGTTTTCAAGAATGTAAATCGCTCGTAGAAAATATCCCACAAAAAAGTTTTTATGATCTTGGCTATTCACATATGGCAGCCCGAGGTCAAAAAAGTTATAATGGAGTAGCAATTTTTTCTAAGATCCCCATCTCTAAAGAGTTTTCAATCGATTTTGCTGATTTGGGTCAAGCAAGACATATTGCTGTTTGCTTGGAGAATGGTTTTACAATTCATAATTTTTATGTGCCAGCTGGTGGCGATGAACCAAATATGGAAACAAATCTTAAGTTTGCACAAAAAATAAACTTTCTTAATGCCATGAAAGACTGGTTCTTATCAAACATCCCAAAGAAGGCAATATTAGTTGGAGATTTAAATATTGCGCCAGATGAGAATGATGTTTGGGATCACAAAAAACTGTTAAAAGTGGTTTCACACACACCAATGGAAATTGATAAATTACTTGAAGTTAAAAAGTCTGGTGATTGGATTGATGTTTTTCGAAAGAATAAACCCAATGGAAAACTTTATTCGTGGTGGTCCTATCGATCAAAAGATTGGAGCCTTGCAGATAAAGGAAGAAGGCTTGATCATATTTGGGTAACCTCAGATTTGAAAGAAATGAATTTTAAAAATTCGGTCTTGCGAGATGTGAGGGGGTGGGATAAGCCTTCCGATCACGCACCAATAATTTCAGTTCTTGGGTAACATAATTTTCTGATTTGGCTTTGGCAAACCTTAGCATTGGACTTGAAGCTTTTTAATGGAACACTTATTTCATTAAGAAAAAATGGAGATAAGTATTATGGACCTAGTGCAAAAGAAACAAAACGATCAATTAGTTACCGATGGTTCAGAATCAACGTTCATGGACGATGTTGTGGAGGCAAGTAAAAATCAGCCGGTTATTGTTGATTTTTGGGCACCTTGGTGTGGACCATGCAAGAGCTTGGGACCAGCTCTTGAGGCTGAAATAAATAACCATTCTGGAAAAGTAAAGATGGTGAAAATTGATATTGACCAGAATCAATCAATTGCACAGCAAATGCGAATACAGTCAATTCCAGCAGTATTCGCATTTGTTGATGGTCAGCCTGTAGATGGCTTTCAAGGGGCAAAAACGCCATCTGAGATTAAGGATTTTGTTAAAAAAGTAATTTCTTTAGGACCAAATAATAATGCTGATGAAGGGTTGGAGTCTGCGTTAGAAATGGCGGAAAAAATGTTGGAAGATGGTGAATTTTCTGATTCTTTAGAGGTTTTTTTGGCGATTATTGACCAAGATGCAAAAACTACGAAAGCGTATGCTGGGGTGGTAAAAAGCTATTTGGGTTTGAGTGAGTTAAATAAGGCTCAAGAATTTATTTTAAACCTTCCAGGAGATATTGTGGGCAAAAAAGAGTTAATCCCCGTTAAAGCTCAAGTTGAATTGGCATCTCAGGCTGAGTCTTATGGGGATACTTCTAAGTTGAGGCAACTAGTTTTAGATCAACCAGAAAATCATCAAGCTCGAATGGAATTAGCTGTTTCTCTGTTTTCAAAAGGTAATGCAGAGGAGGCTATTGAGTTATTGCTGGAAATTCTAAAAAAGGACCTTCATTGGAATGAAGGCTCTGCAAGATTACAGTTAATAAAATTATTAGATTCAATGAATGCAAATGATTCATTGGCATTAAAGGGGCGACGAAAACTAAGTTCAATTATCTTTGCTTAATTTGTAAATTGTTCTAGATTAACGATATGAAAAGAAAATTTGACCTACCTAACACGATACCGATCTTTGCGTTGCCTGGGGCTTTGCTTTTACCAAGATCAAAGCTTCCATTGCATATTTTCGAACCAAGATATTTGGAAATGCTTGATGAGGCATTAAAATCGCCGTCGCGCTTGATTGGAATGGTCCAGCCTCTCCAAAGTAAATCAGATAATGATAACGAATTACATAAGATAGGGTGCGCTGGTAGAATAAGTAGTTTTTCTGAAACAGATGATGGTAGATATATGATTACGTTATCAGGCGTTTCAAGATTTAAGATAGATAGTTTTGTTGAGAGCTTCAGCCCCTTTATAAAAGCAAATATAAATTGGGAAAATTTTACGGGTGATGAAACTGGCGACAACATCGATGAAGATTTTGATAGAGATAAGTTTTTCAATCTATTGAAAAAGTATTTTTCTGTCACGGGTTTAAAAACAGATTGGGAATCACTCAGAGATGCTGATGAGGAGTTGCTTATCAATTCTTTGTCGATGTTATGCCCCTTTAATATTGAAGAAAAACAAGCACTACTGGAATCAGATAACTTAAGCAGCAGACGAGTTATGATATCAACATTGATGGAGTTTTCGTTGCATGGCGGAGATACCGGAGGTCTACAATAAGGTGGAACAAGAATCCCCAGATATTAAAATGTTAGAAGGTCTCGTTTGCCCAATATCGCATTGTGCCCTCCATTATGATAAAAAGCTTAGTGAGTTAATATCCAAAAACGTTAATTTGGCATTTCCAATTCGTGACGGAATTCCGATTCTTATAATAAGTGAAGCGCGCAGTCTAGATTAATTTACCCTGTAAGAGCCTAGGTAGATCTCCATGTAAACCAGCAGCTTCCCTCATTATATTTTTTTTAAGTATTTTATTTGAATTAATTGATTTCAATGCGGTATTTACGATAAATCTTAAAGGTTTGTTGTTATTGGAAAAAACTTTATTTATGAGATCAGTTGAGGCTGCCAGAGCAGAAGTTTCAAACCTTCGCCAATTTTCATATCTTTTTAGCACAGGTAAAGAGCCTATGTCTTCACCTCGTCTCATTGCATTGACAATCACTTCAACTAGTGAAGCAATATCCCTCATCCCTAAATTTAATCCTTGTCCTGCAAGTGGATGAATACCATGTGCAGAATCTCCAACTAGAGCTAACCTGTTTGACACAAAATTTTCCACAATTGATAGTTTCAAGGGGTACACAATTCTTTTGCCAGCAAGAGAAATATCACCCAAATTGGCTCCAACCTTTGATTTTAATATATTGATATATTCTTCAGGCTTTAGTTCATTGATCTTTAATGCTAAGTCGAGCGTTTCTGTCCAAACAATTGATGAGCGATTTTTTGGCAATGGTAGAATTGCAATTGGGCCAGACGGGTTAAAAAATTGGTGCGCGCAACTATTATGTGGCTTCTCGTGTTTTATCGCACACACTAAAGAAGCTTGATTATATTTCCATCCAAAACGATTAATTTTTGCTAATTTTGCTATTTTGCTATTTTGGCCATCGCATCCTATAATTATTTTACTTTTAATTGTTTTGCCGTTTGATAGTTCTGCAGTAACTTCCCCAGGCATAAACACGTAATTTGAAACGTAACAATTATCTATTATTTTTATATTATTGCAGTTTTGAATTTTAGTGAAAAGTTCAGATCGTAAATATCGATCCTCTAAAATATAACCCATAGGATTGGACTCTTCGGACATGTAATCGTGATCAAAATGAAGAAGAGTTTTCGAAAAGGAGTTGGTATTCTTATTTTCGCCTATCTTTATATCTAATATTGGTTCACTAAAATTCTCTAAGTTATTCCAAATATTGAGAGCACTAAACATTTTTTTAGTAGTTAATGCTAGAGCGTAGGCTCTACCATCAAAAATCAGTTTGTTCGTATCTGTGATGGTTTTTGGTTCTATTAGGGTAACTTCTATATTGTTTTGCGCAAGTGATAGCGCTAGTGTGGCGCCATTAATGCTCCCACCGATAATTAATACTTGAGTGTTAACTGTCATAATGTTTGATATGACCTGAGTACAATGTTTGTCCAGTGTATGTGAGAAATAATTTCTAATTTAAGATAGAGGTAAAATAGTGTCGATTTCATGGTTATCTGAAAGTGCTACAAATTTAGGTACGTTAATATCTAGTGGTAAAATTGATCCCATTGAACTTACAGAGCTCTATTTAGACGAAATTGAAAAGCATTCTTTAAGAAATAGAATATATTCTACAGTTACCGCTGATAGAGCAAGGGCTGAAGCCAAAGCTGCCTCCGGTAGGATGAAAAGTGGAATGCGAAGAAGTCATTTGGATGGGGTGCCAATTTCTTGGAAAGATCTTTTTGACACAACAGATATATTAACCGAAGCAGGAACAGAATTATTAAAAGGTAGAATTCCAAAAACTGATGCAACCGTATTAAGAAACGCAACAGAAGCTGGGCTGATATGTTTAGGAAAAACACATATGTCAGAACTTGCATTTTCGGGACTTGGCTTAAATCCAATAACACAAAGCCCACCTAGCATAAATAACCTTAATGCAGTAGCTGGTGGTTCATCATCTGGAGCAGCAGCTTCAGTAGCATTTAATCTGGCAGTATGCGGTATTGGGTCTGATACTGGTGGTTCAGTTAGAGTTCCTAGTGCTTGGAACGATTTGGTTGGGTTAAAAACCACCGCAGGTCGGTTATCATTAAAGGGAGTTGTTCCTTTATCAGAAAGCTTTGACACAGTGGGACCTCTGTGTAGATCTACTTCCGATGCAGGTTTAATGTTATCAGCGCTTGAGGGTATTAAAGCGTCAGATTTGTCAGACTCTCAATTAAATAGATCAAGAATTTTAGTACTAGAAAATGTGGTTCTGGATCATCTTTGCCCCGAAGTTGAAAATAGCTTTAAGCATGTTTTGGATGTTATAAATTTGTCAGGAGCGCAGATTGAGCACAAGGAAATCTCTGAAGCAGATGAGGCAATGAGTCTTGGTGGAGTATTGGTTACTACAGAAGCGTATGGCACTTGGTTTGAACATATAGAAAAATCACCAGAAGTGATGTTCGCACAGATACTAAAAAGGTTTAGGAGTGGGAAAAATACTTCTGGTTTTGAATATGTTGATAAGTGGCGTAAATTAAAAAATCTGAGACAAAGTTTTTATGATAAGACGATGCAATATGACTTCATTTTAGCACCAACAAGCCCAATTCTACCACCTAATATGGAAAAGCTAATAAGAGATGAAAAATATTACGACACCCAAAACCTGTTAGCGCTAAGAAATACAAGATTATTTAATTTTTTAGGAGCATGTGCTTTAACTTTACCAACAGGTTTTCCATCATGTGGTGTAATGTTAATAGGTCGTCCAAATTCAGAAGAACAATTGTTAAGAAATGGAATAGCCCTAGAAAACCTTATAAATTCATAAAAATAATAAACCGTATTAGAGGGTAAAAAAGATACGTTTTAAAGAAATGTTGCTAATGCCGCTAGACCGAGAGCTCATGCATGTGTAACATAGTCGTAATCGAGACATAAGATCTTGTAGTATTGAGGCAATAATGGATTTTCCTGAGCGGTTTTCGAACCTTCCGGAGTATGCGTTTCCACGACTCCGTTCTCTGTTGGATAAATATCCACCGGGCGGAGAAGTATTATCCATGTCAGTGGGCAGTCCAAAACATGAATTTCCAATTTGGATTAAAGATATTTTGGAGCAAAATATACATGAGCTTAAGGAGTATCCGCCAAATGATGGATCAATAGAGCTATTAAAATCCATTGGCTATTGGTTAAATAAGCGGTATAATCTTTCTGTTGATTGCATGGCAGAGATCATGGCTTTGAACGGTACAAGAGAAGGCCTGTTTAACTCGCTTCAAGCTTTATGCCCAGAGACAAAAAATGGCTTTCAATCAATAGTCCTGATTCCAAACCCATTCTATCAAGTTTACGCTGTTGCGGCTCTATCTTCAAATGTTAAGCCAATATATATTAATGCGACAAAAGAAAACAAATTTTTACCTGATTTCAGTGGAGTATCAAAAAGTATATTAGATAAAACAGCTGTAGTATATGTGTGCTCTCCTTCAAATCCGCAGGGGTCAATTGCGTCTGAAAGCTATTGGGCTGATTTGTTAAAATTAGCGGAAAAATTTAATTTCAGAATTTTTGCAGATGAGTGTTATTCAGAGATATATAGAAGTGAACCACCACCGGGTATTTTAGAGGTAGCGAAAAAAATAAAAGCAAATCCAGAACGTGTTGTCTCTTTCCACTCTTTGTCAAAAAGATCGAATGTGGCTGGTCTTAGATCTGGATTTGTTACATCTGGTCCTAAAAATATAAAAGCTTTAAAAAGATTACGAGCCTACGCAGGAGCACCACTTTCATTACCTTTGCAAAGGGTATCAGAGAGATTGTGGAAAGACGAAAAACACGTTGAGTTTAACCGTGCTCTTTATAATGAAAAATTCAAAATAGCAGATAAAATTTTTTCTAATATCGACTCATATTCTTCTCCTCTGGGCGGCTTTTTTTTATGGCTTGAAGTTAAAAATGATGAACAGGCCGCTATAAAATTGTGGAAACAGTCAGGTATAAGAGTTTTGCCAGGCTCTTATTTAAGTAGAGATACAGTTACGGGAAACCCTGGAGAGAATTTTATTCGTGTAGCGCTAGTTGAGAAAATTGATCAAGTTACACGAGGGTTAAATGCAATTCGAGAAATTATATACAACTGAGGATAAAATGGTAAACCAAACACAGGACAGGAACTCACTATTTAGTTCAAATATACAAATTATTCTTCAACGAAGAGGCTTAGAGCTGTTGGGAATATTTTTATTATTCAGTTCAATATTATGGTCATTTGTGTTGTTACTTTCTGTTTTTGGCCCCTCTATCGCAAGTTTTGTTTTTGATGAAACGCTTTTGGGAAATTTCCAAGTATTTTCTTCAGGCATTGTGGCGCCTGTGATTGTTACAATTGGCCTTGGATCTTGGGCCTTGTCAGGTTTTATGTTTATTTGGTCGATACGTCTTATATTTCATTTAAATGCTAATGCTTTTTTTAACCGGGTAGTATTTTTACCGATATTAATCGCTTTGTCATCGATATTGATGGCTGGAGTCCCTACCCTGATTACGTGGCCTCATAGCTTTGGCTTGGGTGGTCTTTTTGGAGATACCATCTTTACCTATTCTCAAGGATTAATTCCTGATGAGTTAGTTTTTGGAAAAGTGTTTTTGATTTCATTCATTGCAATTATCAATCTATTTGCTTGTTTATTTGTTTTTGGATTTGATAAGCGAGAAATAAGGATAATACTGAGATTACTAATGAGATTATTTACCACTTCGATAAAATTAATGAGTAAATTAGTTAAAAACTTACTTATAATGTCCTTTAAAGGTTTGTTATTTTTGCCAAAGAAAAAGTTTAACCAGATGTCAAAGCCTATTACATCCGAAAACCATGGTACTCTCGTGAAGCAGCAGGATAGTAATGTTGAAAATCACTTATTAATTGAGCCAAATATTAAAGACATGAATCTTTCTGAGCATAAAACCGGTGTATTTGAGGGTATTAAAATTAGTAGCAATAATCAATCAGAGAGCAGTATTTTAAAGTCTAAAATTTCTGAAGCAGTGAAGAATAGGGTTTTAAAAATTAGTAAAAATGACGATTTTGAAAGTGATACTCAAAGAATTGAAAATGAATATGAGTTTTTGGAAGAGAATCAAAGCCAGAGAAAAAAAGCTCAAGCTTGGGAATCATCTAATTTGTCTGAAGTGCCAAAACCATTAGTTGTACCTGCGGCCGCACCGCCACCTCCAAGCAGGGCAGCAATTAAAGAAAGGCAACCCTCATTAAATTTTAGTGAAACAGAGGTTATGTTTGAAACTCCGCCACTGTCGCTATTGTCTAATCCTACTCAAATAGTCAGACACCATCTGTCAGATGAAGCATTAGAGCAAAACGCTCGAATGCTGGAGAACGTTTTAGACGATTATGGGGTAAGAGGAGATATTGTTTCTGTTCGGCCTGGACCAGTTGTAACCATGTACGAGCTCGAACCAGCCCCCGGTTTAAAAGCAAGTAGAGTAATAGGATTGGCCGAAGATATAGCACGCTCTATGTCTGCACTATCAGCTCGAGTATCAACATTACCAGGAAGAAGTGTGATCGGAATTGAACTCCCAAACGCAGAGAGGGAAAAAGTTGTACTCAGAGAAATCCTTGCGGCGCGTGATTATGGAGATAGTAACGTAAAACTACCCTTAGCACTTGGAAAAGATATTGGTGGAGAGCCAATAGTTACGAATCTTTCAAAGATGCCCCATTTGTTAATTGCCGGCACCACCGGTTCTGGAAAATCTGTCGCAATCAACACAATGATATTATCCTTACTTTATAAACTTACACCAGATGAATGTAGATTAATTATGATTGACCCAAAAATGCTGGAGCTGAGTGTATATGATGGAATACCACATTTGTTGTCTCCAGTAGTTACAGATCCAAAGAAAGCTGTTGTAGCATTGAAATGGGTTGTTGGAGAGATGGAAGAACGCTATCGGAAAATGTCTAAAATGGGAGTGAGAAATATTGATGGGTATAACGGTAGAGTAAAAGATACGCTAGATAAGGGAGAAATGTTTAGTAAAACAATTCAAACAGGCTTTGATGATCAAACAGGCGAGCCCATATTTGAAACAGAAGAGTTTTTACCAAAGAAACTACCATATATCGTTGTAGTAGTTGATGAGATGGCAGACTTAATGATGGTTGCGGGTAAAGAAATTGAGGCCTGCATTCAAAGGCTTGCGCAAATGGCAAGAGCTTCGGGTATTCATTTGATAATGGCAACCCAAAGACCTTCAGTAGATGTAATAACAGGTACAATAAAAGCAAATTTCCCTACACGAATTTCGTTTCAAGTGACATCCAAAATCGATAGTAGGACAATTTTGGGAGAGCAAGGCGCAGAGCAGCTCTTGGGTATGGGAGATATGCTTTATATGGCTGGTGGGGGTAAGATTATACGTGTTCATGCTCCTTTTGTTTCCGATGAAGAGGTGGAAGAGGTCGTCAATCATCTTAAGGCCTTTGGCCCACCCATATATGTTAATGGAGTGGTTGAAGGAAATGATACAACTAAAGAGAATAATATCGACCAAGTGCTCGGATTGTCTAATAACAACGAGGGTGAAGACGCTGAATATGATCAGGCAGTAGCTATTCTCTTAAGAGACCGTAAATGTTCAACAAGTTATATTCAAAGAAAAATGGCTATTGGTTATAACAAGGCAGCTAGATTGGTAGAGAGGATGGAAGAAGAGGGTTTAGTGAGTCAGGCAAATCACGTCGGAAAACGGATTGTTTTAGTTCCAGACCAAAACTCTTAAACATAAGCTTTAACTTTAAGTCAGGGTTGATGATAAAATTTAACTTTCTTAACTTAGTCATATTGTTCTTACCAACTTGTTCGTTTGCAAGTCAGATTAGTTTAAATGAAATAAACGTATATCTAAACGATATAAAAACATTGCAAGCTGAATTTCAGCAAAGAAATAATGATAATTCTGTATCTCATGGTGTGTTGTTTATAAAAAAACCAAATAAACTAAGGATGGAGTATGAACAGCCAAACAATGGACTTGTTTTGATAAATAATCAGTTGGTTACAATATTTGACTTTGAATCCAATAATCTTTCACAAACCTTTCCTTTAGCCAAGTCTCCATTTCGGTATTTATTATCAGATTTAAGCATAGAATTAACTAAAATAGACATAAATATTTATTCAGAAGGATCAAAGACATTTGTAAAAGTGCAAAATAAAGATGAATCTTATCTGGGTGATATCATAATTACATTCAATTCTGACCCAATAATTTTAGAAAAATGGGTATTGGTAAATTCGTTTAATGAGAAGGTTGAGGTTGAATTAAAAAACATTCTACTAGGCGTTAAATTAAAAAATAATTTATTTAATATGGCACATGAATTGAAAAAATTCAAAAATAACCGTTAGTCAAATAAGAGCACTTAGAATTATAGGAATATAGATCACAGACATTAACGTAGAAATAATGACCAAATTGGCTACGTCATTTGG